>Ga0105356_10000797_pt1 | contig 30689 bp, 26 predicted proteins | sample GOMGulsemesocosm_3_FD_83502 | JGI IMG/M metagenome (GOLD analysis project Ga0105356, IMG submission 83502) | Methane-oxidizing microbial communities from mesocosms in the Gulf of Mexico - GOM9D Gulf of Mexico | ecosystem: Environmental > Aquatic > Marine > Cold seeps | place: Gulf of Mexico...
ACATAATTGTTTTTACACGTTCTGGATCTTTTTTTATTTGTTTCCAATGTTCTTCATCTGCCAAATATTTATTTCCTAAACGCGCAAAATTCATCAATTCTCCCAATGCTTCCCTAAAACGATAACGTTCTATAGATTTAGAAATTATTAGAGGATATGCTCTTAATTGCTCCAAAGTTTCTTCATCAATTTGAGAAAATTCATTCGGCGTAGGAACAACTCCATCGTAGTATTTGTTTGTCAATACTACAACTCTATTTATAAAATTTCCAAAAATAGCAACCAACTCATTGTTGTTACGTGCTTGAAAGTCTTTCCAAGTAAAATCGTTGTCTTTTGTTTCTGGAGCACTTGCTGTTAATGCATAACGCAAAACATCTTGTTTGTCAGGAAATTCTTCTAAATATTCATGCAACCAAACCGCCCAATTTTTAGAAGTAGACAATTTATTCCCTTCTAAGTTTAAAAATTCATTCGCTGGTACATTGTCTGGTAAAATATAATCTCCTTGTGCTTTTAGCATTGCTGGAAAAATAATACAATGAAATACAATATTGTCTTTTCCAATAAAATGCACCAACTTGGTGTCTTTGTCTTTCCAATACGGCTCCCAATCTTTTCCTTCACGAGCTGCCCATTCTTTTGTAGAGGATATATATCCGATAGGAGCATCAAACCATACATACAAAACCTTTCCTTCTCCTCCTTCTCCTGGTACTGGAATTCCCCAATCCAAATCGCGCGTTACCGCTCTAGGTCTTAAACCATCATCTATCCACGATTTTACTTGTCCGTATACATTCGATTTCCAATCGTTTTTATGCCCTTCCAAAATCCACTCTTTTAAAAAAGCTTCATGCTTGTCTAAAGGTAAGAACCAGTGTTTTGTTTCTTTTAAGGAAGGTACATTTCCTGTAATTGCAGATTTAGGGTTGATTAAATCTGTTGCATTGTGTGAAGTTCCACATTTTTCACATTGATCTCCGTAGCTTTCTTCATTCCCACATTTAGGACAAGTTCCTACTACAAATCTATCTGCTAAAAACTGTTTTGCCTCAGCATCGTACAATTGCGCATCTATTTTTTCAATAAACTCACCTTTGCTATCCAAATCCTTAAAGAATTCAGAAGCTGTTTCGTGATGTATCGGTGCTGAAGTACGCGAGTAATTATCAAAAGTAATTCCGAAATCTGAAAACGATTTTTTAATAATTGCATGGTATTTGTCTACTACATCTTGAGGACTCACTCCTTCTTTCTTTGCGGTAATTGTAATTGGTACTCCATGTTCATCTGAACCGCATACAAAAGCCACATCTTTTCCTTTTCCTCTTAAATATCTTGCATATATATCTGCAGGCACATATACCCCAGCCAAATGACCAATGTGTACTGGTCCGTTTGTATATGGCAATGCCGCAGTAATCGTAATTCTCTTTGGATCGTTCATTTCATGATTTTAATGAGCGCAAAGTTACACATAAAATGTGTATTTATAAATGATATGACTTGGCTTTTAGCGTTTCACAATTCTCTAACAAATACCACAAAATTGTTGTTTATCTTTAAACCTTTTAATTTTCGCTCACAGAAAAGCATTCTTCTCTAAAACCAAAAAGAATAAATTGTATTTTTGTATAAATTGAAATATGAAACTCTTGAAATTTTTAGTATTTTTCTGTTGTACTTTTATAGCAACAGCACAACATACAAACATGACAACACCAACCTACCTACAAAAAGGGGACACCATAGCTATTTTGGCACCTGCTGGACTCATTAAAGACAAAACAAATATCTTTCAGGCAATCGAATTGGCTGAAAACTGGGGGTTGCATGTTGTTTTAGGGAACCATATTTTTGATAAAGACCATCATTTTGCTGGTACAGATGCAAATCGTTTGGTTGACTTTCAAACCGCATTGGATGATACTTCAATCAAAGCAATATGGTGTGCACGGGGTGGCTATGGAACCGTTAGAATAATAGACGACTTGAATTTTGATCTTTTTAAAAAACACCCAAAATGGATTATTGGCTATTCAGATATTACAGTATTGCACAGCCACATTCACAATTTAGGAATTGAAACCTTACACGCCATGATGCCCGTAAACATGGATATCCCTGAAGAAAAAAGAAGTGGTAGTGTTGATTCCTTTAAAAAAGCATTGTTTGGAAAAAAACTAAACTATAGCATCCCTAGTTCTCATTACAATAAAAAAGGAACTGCAAAAGGGATTTTGGTTGGTGGCAATTTAACCATTTTAGAAAACCTATTAGGCAGTACATCTGCTATTGAAACTTCTGATAAAATTTTATTTATTGAAGAAATCGGAGAATATAAATACCATATTGATCGCTTACTTAGAGCTTTGAAAAGAAACAATTACTTCAAAAACTGCAAAGGCCTAATTATTGGAGGCATGACGCACATCAAAAAAAACAATCCTTCTTTTGGCCAGTCTATAGAAACTCTTATTTTAGAAACAATCAAAGAATATAAGTTTCCCGTGACATTTGACTTTCCCGCGGGACATGACGATGACAATAGGGCTTTGTATTTAGGTAAAACTATTGAACTTACAGTAGAAGCGGCAGTCACCACTGTAAATTTCAAGTAACTAAATACCATCCATTTATAATTCCTCTCTCCCCCGATCACAATATATCATTTTGCTTATAAAAACTTTATAATCAAATAGGTATCAGAAAAAATCCTATCTTTATAAAGACCGAACAACAATAAAACTTATTGTTAAATGAAAATGAAAAACCAATTCATAAAAGACGGTAAAACCCTAATAAACAACTATTAGGCATACTTAAAAGCCCCCTACAAAAAGTAAATTCCCAAAACCATACACTATAAACATATGTGTATAAATGCTTTAAATCAGTATTTTTGGTTTCCTGTATTGGAAACTAAATTATATATTTGCCTTAAATTAAAAGGAAAAATGAAAAAAGAGGAATTATTAGAAAGATTTGCAATTACCTATAAGAACGAAGGATACCCTCCTTTGGCAGGTAAAATAATAGGGTTGTTTTATGTTTCTGATGAGAAATACCTCACTTTTAATGAAATTACAGAAAAGACAGGAGCAAGCAAAGGAGCGATCAGTAAAACATTACAACTATTATTAGAACACAATAGAATAAATTATACAACTGAAAAAAACGGAAGAAAAAGGTTGTTTTACTTAGACATTAAAGGATTAATTAAATTCTTAAAAATGATTATTAAAAATTATGAGGATCAAAATATACTCATAGAAGAATGTTTGGAGTTAAGAACAGAAGGACCTACAGAAATGAATGAATTTATGAAAAGTTCCATTAAATTCAATATAGAAATTTTAACGTTTTTAAATCAAAAATCAGAACAATACTTTAACAAGAATTAATAACAAACAAAGCACTATTATGAAAAATACAATAACCATAGCCAGCTTGCTTTTTTTTAGTTTTCTTTCTACCACTGCTCAAAAAAAACAAAACTCATTCCGTGAGTTTGTAATAGCAGAAATAAATTATGTTAATTATAGCACTTCTGAATTTCAAAAAAACAATCATCAAGGAGATGTTCGTTTTTCTGCAATAAACCTAAGGTTTACACTCCCTAAACTGCTCAAAAACAAAAAAACACTAATCCTAAACGGGTTTGAATTCAACAATCTTAATCCTACATTTTCTGATAACACAAACGCTTCACCTAAAACAAGAGGTTTTTTCTCCATTGCTTATAATTTTGCATTGCGAAACCCAATAGGAACAAAAGGCTGGAATTACACCCTGAGCTTAAAGCCTACGATAGCCTCAGATTTAGAAGAAAAAATTTCTTCAGAAGATTTAATCTTACAAGCTTTAGCGATATTTTCAAAACGAGCCAATTCCAATTTTAAATACGGTTTTGGTTTGTCATTCAATACCCGGTTTGGTGAAAAACAAATAGTTCCTATCATACAATTAAATTATAAAAAGAACAATTGGGAAACAAAATCATACCTCCCTGCATACATTGGGCATTTTTACAATTTTAACAGAAGTAAACTAGGCCTTTCAATTAATGTAAACGGAAATAATTACAATTTTAGCAACTCCAATACTATCAATATAGATTTAGACAAACTAAGTTATTCTAGAATAAATATTGGTCCCGAATACGAAATGTATCTTTTAAAAAACATAAAACTGAATCTCAATGGAGGAATTACAATTGCGAAAAAACTGGATTGGAAAAACGCAAATGGTGATAGCGTATTGGATCTTTCACCGGTTAATAAATCATTCTTTAAAATAGGACTGAAACTAGTAAAATAAACACCTCATTTTAATATAAATAAAACGAATTGTACATCAATCAATAATACAAATGAAAAAACTTTTATTATTTTTTATCGTGTCTTCAGTAATTACATTTACACAGGCACAAAAATCGATTAGCGTTGGTATTCTTACAGATGTTATTCCTGAGACAGCTGCTCCATTAGTAGAACAGCTTAAAAATGAAATCAGAACTGTTGTAGGACAAGACGCAACTATCACTTTCAAAAAAACACTTGAAAATAATTTCGATGTTTTAAAAGCGAAAAGCAACTACCAAGAACTCATTGATAGCAAAACTGACATTATTCTATCTTTCGGAGTTGTCAACACAACGGTGCTTTATCAAGAAAAAAGCTACCCAATACCTACTATCGTTTTTGGATCTATAAATAGTGATTTTATAAAACTTCCGAAAGACCAAAAAACATCTAGAAAAGACAACATTACTTATGTCATTACCCCTTCATCTTATACCAAGGATTTAGAAGCTTTTAAAAATATTTATTCCTACCAGAGAATTGGAATTATTGTTGATGAATTTTTAATAAAAACCTTACCTATTAAAGAATTATTTGACACCTATTTCTCTAACATTGATAGTTCTTACAAACTGATTCCTATATCTAAAGGCAAAGATGTAAACGCTTCTTTAAAAGATGTAGATGCCGTATATTTTGCCGGTGGTCAATATTTAACAGAAGTCGAAACACAGAACCTCATCAAAAACATAAACAAAAACAAACTACCATCTTTTTCTGCTTTCGGTAGAGAAGATGTAGAAAAAGGAGTTTTAGCAACCAATCAACCTGGAGGAAATATAGATCAATTTTTTAGACGTATTGCCTTAAACATTGAAGCCATTGTTGCAGGCACCAATGCTTCTGAGCTCCCTATATACATCAATTACAAAAATAAATTATCTATCAATTATAATACAGCAAACCAAATAGATTTCCCTTTGCGCTACAGCATGCTAGCTACTTCTGATTTTATAGGTGGAAACATTAAAACAACTCCTGAATTTTCATTATCTATTCTTGATATTATGAATGGGGTCGTTTCAAAAAATTTAGGTTTGAAAGCGGAAACCAAAAATATCGACATCAGTCAGCAAGATGTAAACTCTGCTAAAAGCAGTTATTTACCTGATGTAACAGCTTCTACAGATGGAATCTATTTAGACCCTAAGGTGGCAGAAATTTCCAACGGACAAAACCCTGAGTTTTCTACTTCAGGGAAAATTGTTTTAAAACAGCTACTCTATTCTGAAAGCGCTTCAGCAAATATTGATATTAAGAACAACTTGAAAAAAGCACAACAAGAAGTTTACAATTCAGCCGAATTAGACGCTTTATTAAATGCTTCGGTATCTTATTTCAATGCTTTGATTTTAAAAGCCAATGTGAACATCCAAAATCAGAATTTACAGCTTACCAAATTAAACTTAGAAATTGCAGAACAAAATTTTGAAGCAGGAGCTACGGGAAAATCGGATGTACTTCGATTTAGAAGTCAGTTGGCACAGAATACACAAAGTTTGATCGATGCGGGTAATAAACTTACCCAAGCTTTCAACACAATCAATCAATTGTTAAACAATCCTATCTCGAAAAAAATTGATATTGACGACGCAGAACTGGCTAAAGGAATTTTTAAAAACTATAAGTACCAGGAGTTCCTAGAACTCTTAGACAATCCTAAATTGCAAACAAATTTGATTGCGTTTCTAACTGAAGAAGCAAAAAACAACGCACCTGAATTGAAAAACATTGGCTATAATATCAATGCTATCAAACGTAATTATAAATTAAATGACACAGGTCGATTTATTCCCACAGTAGCATTGCAAGGACAATACAGTTTGGCTTTGTCTAAATCTGGACAAGGTTCAACATTGCCAGTCGGATTCCCTGGTGCGCCAGATGGAACTTATAATGTTGGTTTGAATCTTTCGCTTCCTATCTTTCAACAAAACACTAGAAACATCAATAGGAAAACTGCTAAAATTCAAGAAGATCAATTATTAATTCAACAAGAAAACACCGAACTTTCTATAGAAAAAAACATAAATGATATGGTCCTTGATATCGTAAGTCAAATTGCCAATATTGAGATTTCAAAAATTGCTGAAGAAACAGCAAAAGAAAGTTTAGACCTTACTCAAAATGCCTATAAAAGTGGAGCTGTACCAATTATTCAGCTCATAGACGCACAAACCAATTACACACAATCTAAATTGGCAAGTGCAACCGCTAACTACAATTATTTGATTACTTCGATGCAACTAGAACGCGCTGTTGGATCTTATTTTTTAATGAATACCGAAGCAAACAATCAAGCTTTCATGCAAAGAGCTCAACAATTTATTCTTAATAAAAACTAATACCTATATTCTAATGAAATTTTTAAAACTTACAATACCCGTATTTGCCTTTTTATTACTAACCGGCTGTAAAGAAACCGTAAAAGAAAAAGAAGTTGTTTTACGTCCTGTAAAATATCAAATTGTTGGAACCTCTGATGCTCAAAAAACAAGAACTTTTAGTGGCGTTGCCAAAGCTGGTGAAGAAATTGAATTGAGCTTTAGAAGCAGTGGAATAATCACAAAACTAAATGCCAAAGTTGGTAAGAAAGTTAGAAAAGGTGATTTGATTGCAAAGCTTGACAATGTGCAAGCCAATCTCGCTTACGAACAATCTGTATCTTCTTTAAACACTGCAAAATCTGCTATGAAAACTTCCAAATCTAACTTAGATAGAATCAAGTCTTTGTACGAAAAAGGAAGCAATTCATTGAGCGATTATGAATCTGCAAAAAATGCATACCAGTCTAATTTAGATCAATATGAATCTGCTAAAAGAAATAAAAGCATCCAACAATCTCAAATAAGTTACGGCTATATTTATGCTCCAAAAAGTGGAACAATTGCTTCTAAAAGCAGTATGCTAAATGAAACTGCCAGTTCTGGACAAGTTATTGCTATTTTAAATGCAGGAAAGGATACCAATATTATTGTTGGTTTGCCAGAAAACAGTATCAATAAAATTCATTTAGGTGATCAAACAGATTTGTCATTTTCAGCTATCGAAGACAAAACTTTTAAAGGAACTATTATTGAAATCTCTCCGGTGGTAGAATCTAGTTCAGCAACGTACCCTGTTAAAATAAGCATCGACAATGCAACAGCTGCTATAAAACCGGGAATGACAGCAAATATTACTTTTAACTTTAAAGAAAATAATACTGTACGGGACCAAAGTCTTATTGTTCCTGTAAAAGCGGTAGGAGAAGATGGCTCAGGAAATTATGTTTTTATAATAGAATCAAACGATGGAAAGACAGGAACAGTAAAAAAGAAAACAATTGTTATTGGAACTTTAACAAGTGATGGTTTTAAAGTAACAAGCGGACTTTCTAATGGTGATAAAATTGCAACTGCAGGTTTACAAACCTTGTTAGATGGTCAAAAGGTAAAACTACAATAATATAACTTAAATCCATACACTATGAATTTTGCTAAATTTTCCATAGAAAAAAATCGAGTTGTTTTAAGTATTCTTGCTGTGGTAATGGTAATGGGAGGTGTTTTTTACACAACACTTTCTAGAGACAGTATGCCACCGTATACAATTCGTGTTGCTACTATAATTTCTTCCTTTCCAGGTGCAAGTCCTGAAAGAATTGAACAACTGGTTACCGATAAGATTGAAAAAATTGCACAAGAATTACCTGAATTAAAAAAAGTCAGCAGCACATCTCGTACGGGGATCTCTATTGTTAGTGTAGAATTAAAAATGGAGGTAGCTCCAAAAGATCTTCAAGCCGTTTGGGATAGATTACGCCGAAAAATCAACTCTTTACAAGGGTTACCAAACAATGTAAATCCACAATTAAATGATGATGGTGTTGGTGAGGTTTTTGGTATAGCCGTTGGAATTACCAGTGATGGTTTTTCGTACAAAGAAGTAAAAGAATTTGCTGATGATTTACGAGATGACTTAATTCGGCTAGAAGATGCAGCCAAAGTTGAAATTAACGGAGCACAAGAAGAACGTGTTTTTGTGAAATTTGACAACGCAAAATTAAAGGCCTATGGATTGACATCCAATACTCTTCAAGGTATTATAAGCAACACCAATATATTAAATTCCGGTGGTGAAGTAAATATAGAAGAAGAGCGTATTATTTTAGAACCTACAGGGAATTTCAATGCTGTTGATGATATAAAAAGCATGCTAATTCCTGTTGGAAAAAATGGGGAAGTTGTCGCTTTACAAGATATCACTACCGTTGAAAAAGGATATATTTATCCTCCAAAACAAAAAGTCAGAATTGATGGTAAAGAAGCCATTTCACTACATGTATCTTTAAAAAAAGGACGCAATATTATAAAACTTGGCGAAGAAATAAATACCGTACTTGCCAATTACAATGCAAAACTTCCTATAGGATTGACGGTTTCAAGACTCTCTTCTATAGATACCTATATTGACACAAAAATAGATGGCTTTATGAGCAATCTAATGCAAGCCATTGCCATTGTACTTGCGGTAATGCTTATCTTTCTAGGACTTAGAACTGGATTGGTAATTGCCAGTCTAATTCCGATTGTAACCATTGCTACGCTAATGGTTATGGGATTGATGGATATTGGCTTGAATCAAATTTCTTTGGCCGCTTTAATCATGGCACTTGGAATGATGGTAGACAATGCCATTGTGGTTGCAGAATCTATCATGGTTAAAATGGAAGAAGGAATCCCTGTTAAAAAAGCAGCTATCGATTCCTGCTCAGAATTATTTATGCCTTTGTTAATTTCTACCTTAACAACCTCAGCTGCATTTTTAGCTTTCTTTATGGCAGAGTCTGTTATGGGTGATATTATGGGACCTATATTTGTTGTAATTTCTATTGCATTAATAGCATCTTGGCTAATTTCTTTAAGTATCATAACTTTATTCTGTGTCTTTTTCTTGAAGGTAGAAAAAAAATCAGAAAAGAAAATGGGCTTTTTAGACCGTATGATATATGCTTTAAAATCGAAGTATAAAGATTTGATTCTTTTTGCTTTGGAATGGAAGAAATCAGTATTGATAAGTATTGTTGCTTTGTTCTTTTTATCATTATATGGATTTAAATACTTGGATGTTTTATTCTTCCCTCCTAGTGATAGAAATATGATTACTATTGACATCAACCTTCCACAGGGAACAAAAATTGAAAGTACTACTGCTACCGTTTTGGAGATTGAAAACTTCATCAAAAAAAATCTGAAGACTACGGAAACAAAAATAGATGGAGTTCTAGACTGGTCTTCTTATATAGGACAAGGTCCTTCTGCTTATGATTTGGGGTATAGCTCTGGAGAACCTAATTCTAACTACGCACATATACTTGTAAATACTTCTCATTTTTTAGTAAACGCAGCAATGATCAAACAATTGGACACTTATTGTTTCAATACTTTTCCAAATGCTGATATTAAAGTTGGACTTTTAGGTGCTGGTGGAAGCGGAACTCCTATTGAGGTCAAAGTTTCTGGAAATGATCCAGACAAACTTGCCTTGATTTCTGAAAGCATCAAAACAAAATTATTTAGCATTACCGGAACAAAAAACATCAAAGATGACTGGGGACCGAAAGGGAAAAAATTTGTAATTGATATTGATCAAAACAAAGCCCAAGCAGCAGGAATTACAAATCAGGATATTGCTACTTCTTTACAAACTGTTTTAGATGGATTTAGAGCTGGTGAATATAGAGAAGACGATAAATCTATTCCTATTGTTATGCTAAGCGCTACCAGTCAACAACAATCTTTGGCTTCTTTAGAAACACTTAATATTTTTGGCCAAAATTCTGGAAAAAGTGTTCCCTTATTACAAGTGGCCAAAATTACACCTCAATGGCAATACACTAAAATTAAAAGATCCAACTTAACTAGAACCATCAACATTCAAAGCGAATTAACTGCCGATGGAAATGCAAATGCAATCGCTGCTATTTTGACTCCTTGGTTGGTAGAGGAACAAAAAAAGTGGGATGTAGGTTATACTTATGAATTGGGTGGTGATGCTGCCAGTAGCGCTGAAAATATGGGAGCAGTAATAAAGTACCTTCCGCTTTCTGCATTTATCATTGTAATGTTGTTAATTATACAATTCAATTCTTTTAGAAAAATGACCATGATTGTTTGCACCATTCCTTTAGGAGTTATTGGTATGGTTTTGGGCTTATTGGTTTTTGGTGTTCCTTTTGGTTTTATGGCATTTTTAGGAGTTATCTCACTGGCAGGAATTGTTATAAACAATGCCATTGTTCTTGTTGATAGAATTGAAATTGAAGAAAACGAAGTCAAACGAAATACACAGGACGCAATTATTGCAGCTTGTTTGCAACGTTTTAGACCTATTATTTTGGCAACATTCACAACAGTACTCGGTTTAATTCCTTTGTATTTAGGAGGTGGAGCTATGTGGGAACCAATGGCAGTAACCATTATGATTGGTTTGCTTTTTGGAACTGTAATTACCTTGTTATTCATCCCTTCTTTTTACAGTGTATTGTACAAAGTAGACTACAAAGGATATACATTTAAAAAAGAATTATTAGACTGATATGCTGCTAAAATTATACCCGTATCGGTTTGAATTGTTTTTCGTGAGTCAAATGACCATTTTATTTGGCTCCTTAATTGCACCAACTTCACTCTTTGAAAACATACTTTCACCTTTGTTTTTTATTGTGAATTTAATTGCAGGAATTTTACTGATTTCAAAACAGAAAAAACTCATGTGGTTTTTAATTGTATTGCTCCTAATAACAGCTGTTTTATTTGGGGCGGACATTGAAAAAAAAGAAATTAAAAGTCCTTATAACTTTATGAGAATGGCTACTTATTTTTTGTTTTACGTAGTCGTTACTTTTGAAATCATCAAACAAGTTTGGAGAGCCTCCTTCATTAGTAAAAACGTCATATTGGGACTTATAAGCGGCTATATCTCTTTAGGATTGATTGGTTTTTTTATTTGTTTGAGTATTGAACTTGCGGATCCTAATTCGTTTCAAATGGTTCAATCTTCCTTTTCCGGTACAGAACCTTTAACGGAAAGCTTGATGTATTTTAGTTACATAACTTTATTAACGATTGGTTATGGTGATATTTTACCACTTTCTGCACTTGCGCATAAAGCAGCCATATTAATTGGATTGATGGGACAATTTTATTTGGTGGTTATCACCGCAATTGTTGTTGGAAAATATATAAATCAATTGTCAAATAAAACATAAATTCTATTTCTACCCCTAGAATTTGAAAAGACCCTCTGTTGTATTAAGAGGGTTCTTTTTTATCAAATTATAATTCTATCACTACCCCTAGAATTTGAAAGAGCGCTCTGTAATACTATGAGGGCTCTTTTTCTTTTCGTACAAGCTACCGGTAAAGGGACTGCGGCATCGTGCTTCTTCGTAGAGACACCCTTCGACAGGCTCAAACCCCAAGACAACACCATGGTAATTAGCTGGTTATTTTTTTATTTTAAGCTATTAACACACACCCATTCGACAAGCTCAGGGTTCAGTTTAGGTTTTCTTATTTTTAAGTATCTTCACTAAAAAAATGGCTGCACACAACGAACTTGGAAAACAGGGTGAAAACCTTGCCGCAGATTTTCTGTTTAAAAACAACTACAAAATACTAGAACGCAATTGGCGCTATTTAAAAGCTGAGGTTGATATCATTGCAATTAAAGACAATACACTTGCTATTGTTGAAGTCAAAACGCGTTCGAGTGCTTATTTTGGAGATCCTCAAGATTTTATCAACCCTAAAAAAATTCAATTGCTTGTAACTGCTGCCAATGAATATGTCCTCAGCAGAAATTTAGATATTGAGGTTCGTTTTGATATTATTGCTATTGTTTTGAATAAAAAGGGAACTACTATTGAGCATTTGGAGGGGGCTTTTTTGCATTTTTGAATGGGTGTTTTTTTATTCTTGAGAAAATCAACTCCCTACTATAAACAAGTTTACATAAAGCGCACTTATTTCCCTCAATACACTAAGGACCTGTCTACCAGAAAGCTAATTGTTTTCTATTATCATCTATATCACATAAAAAAATTAATGAGAATATTAGAAACAAACTAAGGAAAATGATAATATTTATAAATAAGTTTTTTTTCTTGCAGAAGCTGCCCCGCTAATAGTAAAAACTAAAGCTGAAACCTCTCTAACCACATCTTTATCTGGAAATTCAAAAACCCAAGTAGAAAAAGGAGTCGGTTTAAAAATAGCATCTGTAAAACGAGAATAAATATTAGAACCTAATACCACATTTCCATCATCATCATAAGTAAGCGTCCGAATAAACGGATTCCCAGAGAACTGAATTGATGATCCATCAGGCATAATATCTCGAAATACTCCACTAGTTCCAATTTTGATAGACGGAACAATAATTCTTTGCCCTAAAGAATTTTCCAAATTAATTTCAATTTTATCAATTCGAATTCTAGCATAAGGTTTAAAAAAAGAATTATTTTCATCAATCTGAACTATCAATGATTTTTCATTTCGATTGCTTTCTTTAATTGGAATGTTTATATGAAGAGAATGCAAATTTTGTGGAATTGGAGATACCTCATTAAGCAAAAATTTAAGACCACTAATTTTGGCACTTTCTTTAATGAAATCTATTACCGAAGCTGTTATATTGGGTAATAAATAATTTGTTTTATTCAATGTAAAAAAATAAAAAGCTTGCTGATATTGTTGTAATTTTAAATAAATTGTGCGTTTTACATCTAACACTCTACCATAGACTTCTTGTTCTAATTGCTCATAAAGAACCTCATTCATTTGAAATTCTTTTTCTGTATTTTTCATCAAATATCCAGCTCTCTCATTAGATATTTTTTGCAACCTAATTGTAACTAAATCACTTGCAGACTTAGCAACAGCTAATCGTGTAGAACAATATGCATCAGCTCCAATTACTAACTTTCGAAACTCAACACGGAACTTGGAACCTCCATCAATTTTATTAAACAACTCATCAGCCATAATAAAAATTTCATCCATAGTAACTAATAAAGATCTCCAAACTTGTTTACCTCCTGTTACAACATTAAGACCTTTTAACGGTGTAAATATTTCATCTAATTTATTATCTATTGCCTTCAAAGTATCATTTGTCATAGTATTCATGGCATCTGCAGTCTCACCAATTTCAATTATTTTAGCAATATCACGTATTATCGATGACACTGCACCTCCAGCTTCACCAACAGGCCCTCCTAATGTCTTAACTTTATCAAATTGTGAAGGTGTTTTGGCTTCTTCTGAACTATTAGCCCCGATAGACACAGCACTTGAAGCACCAGGAACAGCTACCATTGTCGCTATTTTACCTACTGACACTCCAAACTTCACAATATCCAAGACAAGCTGAATTTTTGCAGTTCTTTCCTCTTTCTCTTTCCACTTAGCAACTCCATCTTTAAAATCATTACTTGCTCCAATTAGATTATTCCTTAATACTCCAAGCTGATATTTAGCTTCATTTTCCGCACCTTGCATAAGTCTTAATTTATTCTCTGCTCGATCTTCTAGCTGTGACTGAAGCCTACCTTCATTAGATTGCAATTCAACCATTAACTTAGCTTGTTTCAACCAATTTTCATTACTTCTTTTAAGATTTCTCCATTTTTCATAATTTTTTGAAAGAGATTTCAATACATCTATGTGTGCTATTGCTGCATCACGATAAATAGTAAAATCTAAAGGTGGTACTGATATAACCCCCTGACTTTCATCAACGAGAAAAGCCAATTGAGCCTGAGCCTCTCCAGCCATTACAAATGTCTCTTCATTAATACCTGAAATAGTTGCTACCCATGCAAATTGATTTATAGCTAATCTTAAAGGAGAAGAACCTAATTTGTTTAAAGAAGAAATTATTGTAGAATCGGTTGACTTTGAAATTAATGTAGCCAATTGAAATATTGAAACCAATCCTAGTTGCAGTGGTTCTCCATTTGATAAATTATCACCCAAATCAGCAGCAACACTCTCTGACCTTGTCCAAGCAAATGTATTTATTTTTTTAGAAAAATTCGAAGCGAAAATTGTTGCATGTTCGTTTGGTAACGTAGTCAATTTAATATTTACTGGACTCTCATTTTGATTATCTGATATAAAAGAAACTTCAAGAGCCGCAGGAAAATTATCTTTTATAATTTCTTGAGTCACTATCGTCACAGATGCTGCTATGTCTGAGATTAAAAATGCAATATTATTTTTTATTTCTATACGTCTAGCAAAAATGTATAAACTATCATCTATTATAGGATTATCATCTAATATTAGAACGTCACAAACAACATACCATATATCATCGGAAGAATTAAATTCTCTTTCCATTTCTGACCATGTTAATATTAATCCTCGAACATAACCTTGACTTATAGAGGTACTAGCTGGTAAGTTCCAATTTTTAATGTTTTTACTAGAATAAATTTTTTTCCATGACATATCTAAAATATTTTTTACTATAGATGGACATCTTCACTGAACATGTAAATATCCACTTTCTATTTATTATTGAGCCAATGAAGCTTCCTTTGTTTTCTTGAAAAATTCGGAGATGGTTTGAGATTTTGGATCAACGGTAATATATGGGTCTTTTACCATTTCATCAATTAAAGGTTGAATAACTGTCCATTTCTGTTGCGCCTTCTTCATATAATACACAATTGCATTTATCGCAGCTAATTTTTCTTCGCCATCTTTCATTTTAATTGAAGAAGATACTTTAGCTGAAATAAAATCTAAGGAAGATACTATACCGGTCCATGAATTCTGAATATACGTGGTTTTAGAAATAGCCATTTCGGTCATAGGGATCAGATCTTTTAAACTATCCTCAGCCGTTTTTACTACATTCTGCACTGTTACAGCAAGTTCTATCTTCTCATTCGCTTCATCGAGTTCTTTCTCTAAGCTCTCAATTTTATCTGACATGTTTTTAGCTTTAATAGCATAATACACTGCAAAACCTTCAGCTGCAACAAAACCAACTGGTCCAATAATACATACAAAAACCACTCCTCCAACTGCTGCTCCTCCTGCTTTTTCTAAATCACTTATGTACTCCTCATGGTCTTTCCTTATTTCTTCTATTAAATGTTTTATTGATCCATTTATTTTGACACCTCCGTTTAGTTTGTTTATAGTAGTCATTGAGGTTCTATCATCTTTTTCTACTTGTTTCTTAATAAATACTAAGTTGGGATTAACTTTTTCCAACTTAGCTTTAAAAGTCGTTAAATTTGATTTTATGTCTCCAGCTAATGACGCATTTTGTTGAGCTGTTGTTTTAAGATCTGAAAGAATATCTAACGCTGAATTAGGGTCTGGCACACTCCCGTCAGTAGGTTTTACTAAAGAGCTAATAAGTGTAAAAACGCTATCCTCCCCTGTTACCTCTGTAGAATAATTTTGTAATCCATTTCCAAGAGATGTCATTTTATCAAAGACATCACTAAAAAAAAACTTACTAACCGTATCTAAGTCCTGGTTAGCTCGTAGCATGGGAGTAAACCATTTATATCCTGTTATTTCAATAGATGACTTTATTTTTAAACTGCTTTGCAAACTTGTAGATGTATTAGGCAAACGTAACAAATGTGTAGCATACATTTGTAACCAAACCCAGTTTTCTCGCAAAGTGGATTTTTCACTTTCCCCTTTTAAATAATTTGTTAAATTGTTAAATATTTTGTCTAATTCTGTTAAACTCTGTTCTTGTATTTCCATTTTTTAATTGTTTATTTGATTTATAAAATCGTATCTATTATTTTTTAATCTTAATTAGGAAAGATATTTTGCCATTCCATTAGTTTGATCATTTCTTTCTCAAATCTGTTTCGATAAAACACAGATAATTTACCGTATACAACTATAGTTCTATCCCCATCATGTTCTGTTGTTTTTAAAATTGCAGTCAGAGATTGAAGAGTGTTCTCCAAATCAACAATAGCAGTATCAAGAAAATTAAATGATCTCAAAACAGAATCTATCTTATTTATTTCCTTAAAATCAGCTTGCGCTTGAATTGATATTGATTTTAGTCTTACTAAATTAGTTTGAAGATCATGTTTATGATTTTTCTTTTCCATAAGATCTTTCCATAAATTTGTAATCACTGCGATAACATCACCTCCATGATATTTTACCTCTTTATTAATTTCATCTGTTAACACAGCTATTTGGTGCCTACGATACTCTATTTCTTCTTGTATATTTTTACATTTATTATGCATGATATTTGATATAGGCTGTAATTTCCCTATTACTTCGTTGGCCTCTATATTTGTTAATGTTATGTTTTTTTTTAATCTCATCAATTCAAATAATACTGAGTTAATCTCTATAATCATCTGCCTCATTGTCTGTTCCCCTATTGTATGAATAATCGTGGTTTTTAATTGCTTCCATGAAGTAAAAAGCGCTACTAGATCTTGTCCCATTATTTGAGAATTAGCGTAAGTAGTTTGACTTAACATTATAGTTTTAGATAACTCGATATCATATTTTTTTATAATACTTACATATGTTGACTCTGCCTGAATAAAGCTGAAAACACTTAATAATACCTTTTTTAATTTACTCGGATTTGTTGACATAAAATTATATTGATTTTAATTCACCCTACTTTATTTGATATAGGCTTTTCAGACTACCTCCTTTTTTCTATGTTTTTTTTTATTAAAGAACCTACAATTCCTATTAACTCTTTTTTAATTGATATAATTTAGAACTAGAAGTTTTGTATTAATTTATCCGATAGCATAGCTATATTATTAATCGTTTCAATTAATCTATATTTTTAGTTTTTTACAACAAATTAAATTCTTTATCAATCTAAAATTAGAAATAAAAATTGTTCAAAAATTTATAATGACACAAACAACACAATTATGTTATGAACGACACAATAAAATAATTTTCAACAAAATAAAGCACTTCTTTATTTCCCCATTTATAGGGAGTGCATGCTCTTCCTCTTTTTTGTATGTTTGGCTTCGATAAATTGCTCTTGAATGAAAAAGTATGCTATATGTGTATTCTTTGGTCTTTTGATCAGCACAATACAAATTCAAAAATGCCATGCACAGACAAAAGCTGTTTTTGAAATGTCTTTTTTTGAAGATGTAAATTCATCACGCTCTCTAGAATCTATAAAACAAGAAAATTTTGAATCTGCCCCTAAAAAAATAGTAAACTTGGGAATTACAAAAAGTACACTTTGGGTAAAAATAAAACTGAATACTCAATTACTAGAACCAAAGGCTGTATTGCAAATAAGTAGTCCTTTTAAAGACCATATAACACTTTCTTATATGCTGCAAGACTCTAAAGAAATAAGTGAAACACTGGGCATAATGCACCCTTATTCTCAAAATAAACTAGAGCATTTTTTACCTGCGTTTGAAATCCCAACTTCTGAATTGGCATCACCTATCCTATATCTTAAAATAAAAAGCAGGTGGTCTATGGTAGTTTCTGTTAATGTAAAAACGAAAGAAGAATTTCATAAAGAACGTACCAAAGAATATCTAATTGCAGGTTTATTAATTGGTGGGTTGTTACTAATGGCCTGCTACAATTTGTTTTTATTTTTTAGTACACGAGATTTTAGTTACGTGTTGTATGTATGTGCATTAGTAGGCGCTATTTTATCACAAGGTTATATTTTCGGTATTCTAATTCCTTATATAAGTCCAGAATCACCTGAGTTTTCATTTCGATTTCCAATATATACCATGGGCATAACAGGACTATTCTCGTCTTGGTTTGCTTTGCATTTTTTAGAAATTAAAAAACGGAACGGTAGTATATACTATGCCTTGCTATTTGCAATGCTATTTGCAGTAGCAAACATGTTTTTAGAATTTTTACACTTCGATTATTTATCAAGAAAAGTCAATTTAATTTTAGTAATAACCAATTCGCTTATTATATTTTCAGCAGCAGTGTATAGCCTTGTCAAAGGAAATAAAACAGCTATCTATTTCACTATTGCTTGGACTTTTTATTTAATGGGTATGATTACCTTTTCATTAAAAATTTTAGGTTTGGTGCCTCACAATGATTTCACCAAACATTTTATGCACATTGGTACTTTTATAGAAGTACTCCTACTTTCTTTTGCATTAGGGCATAAATATTCTTTGGTGCGTATAGAAAAAGAAAGATTGGAACGCCAAACAAGAAGTGAATTGGAATTACTTGTAAAAAACCAAACGGCCAAATTAGAAACCTCTTTGGAAGAAAAAGAAATCCTATTAAAAGAAGTACACCATCGAGTAAAAAACAACTTGCAAATAGTTATTAGTTTGTTGGATTTACAAGTTGCTTCTATTAAGGATATCAAAAACAAAGAAATACTCGCACAGAGTAAATCTAGAGTATATTCCATGTCGCTAATTCATCAGAAACTCTATCAATCTGATAATTTGGCGCATGTAAACATGAAAAATTATTTGGAAGAATTATTTACTTATATACAAAACAGCTGTCAAAACCTCAAACAAGAAGTTACTTATACATTGTCTATTGACAACAAAGAACTGTCCTTAACACAAGCTGTTCCTCTGGGGCTTATTGTAAACGAACTCGTAACCAATAGTTTTAAATACGGTTTGCGAGATGGTTTTTTAAATAAAATCAACATGTCACTTCTATTCAATAAAAAAATATTGATATTGGAAGTTGCAGATTCTGGACAAGGATTTGACGAAACTAAAAATAAAGTAGAGATAAAAAAATCTTTGGGATTGTTCTTAGTAAAATCGCTTGCCAAACAGCTACGAGGTACTGTTAGTCGTTATACCGATAAAGGATTCTTTGTAACCCAATTGATTATTCCAGTAGAAAATGCTCTAAAATCATGAAAAATAAAAAAATACTAATTGTAGAAGACGAACAAATTATTGCAGAGAATTTGCGTTTTATTCTCAATGAATATGGTTACGATTTTGTTGATGTTGCAATGGGTGTTCCTGAAACAAAACAATTCTTTGAAATTACTACCTACGACCTTGTTCTAATGGATATCAATCTTGGAAACGAAAGCACTATCGATGGTATTGATTTGATAAAATGGCTAACTCAAAAATATACATTTTCGTTTCTATATGTCACGGCCAATGCAGATGAAAAAACCGTACATAAAGCTAAAGGTACTGAGCCAGCTGGCTACATTGTAAAACCTTTTATAAATACTTCTATTTATGCAAATGTAGCACTTGCTCTAAATAAATTGAAAAAAGAAGAATTCTTCACCTTCACTAATAAAGGGATGCAACAACAAATTTTACTATCTGAAATTGCATATATACAAGCTGATGGTTCTTATGCTACTATTTACACCTCAGAAAATGAACAACATTTTGTGAGAAGGTCACTAACTGAAATTAGCAAACTCTATCCCATAATATTTATTCGAATCCACAAATCGGTTTTGATTAATAAAAATTATATACAAGCGTATACGAGTCAGTCTGTAAAAGTAATTGACAGAAAACTGCCCTTAGGCAGAACCTACAAACAACCTTTTCTACAACAAACCAAAGCGATTTCATTTTCTCTAATGAAATTCTAAATAATTTGTAGTGCTATACCTTAAAAAAACAGTACTTATTTGCAATACAAAACATACCCTAAAACAAGAAACAAACAATTAACTTTTGTAGTTTTTTAAATAAAACCTAACTTAGGTCAAATTTTACTCACAGCAGTAAACTAAAAGTAGACAAACCAAAACAACTTAAAACTAACAAAACATGAAAAAAGGTATGATTAAAGTAAGTGTTTTATATCCAAACGGAGAAGGAAAACATTTTGACATCGATTATTATTGTAACAAACATTTACCTATGGCAGGTGGATTGTTAGGAGATGCTGTAAAAGGCGCAACTGTTGAAAAAGGTATTGCTGGAGGTGCTCCAGACTCACAAGCTACTTATGCAGCTATGGGTAATTTGTATTTTGAATCTATGGACTCGTTTCAAAGCTCATTTGGGCCAAATGCAGAAGCTATTATGGGCGACATCCCTAACTATACCAATATTGAACCTATTATACAAATAAGTGAAGTAATTCTTTAAAAAAAACAATTACATTTCTCCTACAATTTTACAAATCTTCCATTTCTATTATGGTGGAATTTTTTATCAAAAAAAGAGCTAATTGTTGTTTAGTTTGGGTAGTTTCAAAACCTTTTCCTAGCTGAATTTTTTCTTTGAAAGAATATGCAGTTAAACTAACGACTAGACTGGTCATGAATCTCCCAAAAGATCTGTGTCTTGAATACTCAACTTGACAGATATTTTTAAGTGGTCATTAATGATTTCGATAACTGGTCTTTTTCTTAATAAATTTTTATCCCTGATATTCATTAATACATTTTTCATATTGTTTTTCAAGCCTGTTACTAAATGTAATCCTTATCAAAAAGTAATTCAGTTAACTCTTTAGAAATATCGGTCCCAATTTTTTCGGCTTAAAAAATGGAATGGCAGGTGAAATCCTCCAATTATCGCATGCGCTTAGCCATTGTAGGTAACTTTGACGAATCTACGGGTAAAAGCATAAAAGCCTTTATTTATGAAAGCAACAATGGCAAACTTATTAACTTTTCTAAATTCTTTTTTGCTCAATGTGGACTTAAAGCACTTGATGGAGGCGCTGCTGACCATATTGAATACGGCATTGGAATTAGACCTTTTAAATGGTAAAATCACCTATAATTATTATAGTACAATAAGTATAAAAACAACTTCATTTCCATCAAAATTAATCTTACTTTTAACACATTTTTATAGTTAAAATTTGCAAAAAAAAAATGATGTACACAATAATAGGAGCTGGTATTGGAGGTTTATCCACAGCCTTAGCTTTTGAAAAAAAAGGAATCAATTATCAATTGTTTGAAAAAGCCCCCATACTAAATGAAGTTGGTGCCGGCATTTGGCTTCCTCCAAATGCTTTGCAAGTTTTTGAATCTCTAAATGTATTAGACACAATAAAATCCGCAGGAAATTCAATTGATAGAATTACGATAGGAAAATTTGATTTATCACCTTTATCTGACACTTTTCAAAATCTCGTAAAAGACACATTCGGATACTCTACTGTAGCAATTCACAGAGCGGTGCTTCAAAAATTATTAATTGACAAACTCCCAAAGGAAAAAATTCAGCTAGGAAAAGGTTTTAAATCTTCCAAAACCCTAAAAAACAATAGAATAAAAATCACCTTCGATGACGACACTACTTGTGAAACTGATTTTTTAATTGGAGCAGATGGCATCCATTCAGCTGTACGCAAACAACTGTTTCCAAAAAGTAAAATCAGATACTCTGGACAAACTTGTTGGAGAGGTATTGCGGATATGCAAATGGACAAAGAATTTGAAAACCGCGGAATAGAACTCTGGGGAAATCAAATCCGTTTCGGTATTTCCAAAATAGCAAAAAACAAAGTATATTGGTTTGCTGTAGCCTTAGACCAACCCAACCTTAAAGATAAGACTCATTTGATTAAAGAAAAACTATCACATCTATTTTCAAGTTTTCATCCTTTGGTTTTGCAATTAATTGCAGCTACTTCTGAAGAAAACATTTTAAGAAATGACATAATTGACCTAAAACGTCTTGATAACTGGCACAAAAACAACCACTGCCTGATAGGCGATGCTGCCCATGCCACTACTCCTAACATGGGACAAGGTGGAGCTCAAGCAATTGAAGATGCCTATTACCTGAGTTCATTAATTAAAAATAATACTGAGGAAAATATTTTCAACCAATTTCAACAAAAAAGAAGAAAAAAAGTAGATGCTATTGTCAAAAACTCTTGGACAACTGGTAAGATGGCACACTGGAAATACGGCAGCGGTTTTAGAAATTTTATCCTAAGCAATATCCCTAAAAACACTTTTGAAAAGAAAATGCTTGAAATGTATAAAATTGAAAAAAACTTTTAGCTTATCAGAAATGAAAGAAAAAAAAGCACTTTTAATAATTGACATGCAAAAAGGTTCTTTCACCGCAAAGACACCTCGCTATGATACAAAAGGAGTCCTAAAAAGAATTAATGAACTTACGCAATTATTTCGAAAGTCCAATCTTCCTGTAATTTACATTCAACATGATGGAACTGGAACTGGAGAATTTGAAAAAAACACAACTGATTGGGAATTATTAACTTCTTTAAATTGTCAGCCGACAGATATTCGAATTGACAAATACGCCAATGACGTCTTTTACAAATCTAACCTTCAATCAAAACTATCAGAACTAAATTCAAAAGAATTGTTTATCACGGGTTGTGCGACCGATTTTTGTGTAGAGAGCACAATTCAATCCGCCTTGACCAAAGACTACACTATAACCGTTGTTTCTGACGGACACACAACAGGAGAAAGACCCCATTTAAATGCAGAAAAAATAATAGAACATTACAACTGGGTTTGGCAAAATATGCTTCCTACCAAAGGAAATATTTTTGTTAAAAGTTACAATACAATTGCCAAAGAGATTTTTTAAATTCCATTTTTTATTTAACCCCACCAGTAGGTTTAATCCTCTAATCTTTCAGTCGAAATATTAAAGGAAATTTCTTTTTTCAGACCTCGCATACTTGCATCAAAGTAGTTAATTGACTAGTATTGTAACATACAAACTAAAAAAAATACTACTATGAAAATATGCTTTTTTGGGGTTGGTGGTGTAGGAGGCTATTTCGGAACCCTTATATCTCAAAAATTTTAAAACCAACATGACATTTATTTTATTGCTAGAGGCAAACACAAAGAGGTTATCCAGAACAACGGACTTACATTAAAAAAATCTGGAGGCACTGAACTCATAACTGTCACTCCTAAATTATGTACAGATACTCCTAGTGAAATTCCTACATGTGATATCATCTTTCTATCTGTTAAATCATACGATTTAAAAAATGCAGCTCTTGAAATCTCCAAAATTTCAAACAACAAAACAATTATTCTTCCATTATTAAACGGAGTAGATATTTATGACAGAATTAGAGAACATCTAACTCATAGTATTGTTCTGCCTTCTTGTGTCTACGTGGGTACTCATATTGAAAGCCCGGGTATTATTTATCAAAAAGGCGGTAGTTGTAAAATTTCAATTGGTAAAGATCCTTTGAATTTAAACTTTTATCCAGAAACATTACTTGAATTGTTAAGGGGTTCTGAGATAAATTATAGCTGGGAAGAAAATGTACAAATTTCTATTTGGACAAAATATATATTTATCGCTTCCTTTGGATTGGTTACTGCCACCTATAATAAAACATTGGGTGAAATATTAGAAAACGAAGCGCTAAGTGAGCTAACAAAATCTATAATGAAGGAAACTTATGAAATTTCAAAATATTTAAAAATCCCCCTACCTCTCAATATTATAGACCTTTCCTTTTCAAAAGCAACTACTTTTCCTTTCGAAACAAAAACCTCATTTCAAAGAGATATTGAAGCCAAAGGAAAAATTAACGAAAGTGACTTATTTGGAGGGACACTAATCCGCTTAAGTGAAAAATTAAATATCACTATTGACAACACTAAAAACACCTATAAAAAATTAGTAAACAACCTCAATTAAAAAAACAAACCTGACTATCAAATAAACTTGATAATCAGATTTGACTATACTTTAAATATATCAAAAATATAATTCTTCAATAATCTAGGTAAGACTTTCAACCAACATAGGATCTCCATACCCGAAAAGAAGTTCTATTTCCAATGTATTTACATTACCAGCTCCATTATTATTAAAATTCGCATTAAAATCCATAGTCCACATATAGACTATATTTGGAATAGTTCCTCTTGAAGCAGGCTGTAATTGAACATCTTCACTAAAACTTTGAGCATTGTAAAAAATGTCAGTATTGTTATTTGGAGTTGCACTTGTTGTAATTCCAGGCCCTACTATTCCAGCAGATTGGCTTTTAAGATTTCTTTCCGCTCGTTGTAATTGTTGAGCTGTTGGGTCATACAATCCATCAACACTCAAACCATAAAAATCAGAAGGAACAGGTTGCTCATTCAAAGGATAAGGTTGCCCTGTAGATGGGTCTATTATTTCAGCAGTATGAAATCCACAAGTAACAATTAACTTGTCTCCTGCATCCCATCCACCATTAAACTCAGGACTTTGTGGTGCCCAAAATTTTTCTGATTCAGAAGAATCAAAAATCTGTCCGCGAAATGTACCGTCTGGATTTCGAACAATCTCCCCTATAGGAAGTTGTAATAAATAAGTAGCCATAATTCAATTTTTTAAAAATATTCCCTACTCTTTTAACACAGGATTTTCAGGTTCCTCCTCACAAACAAACACAAAACACATATCCTTAAACAGCAGTTTTCCTGATATTGTTTGCTCCTATAAATTTCAGGACTAAATAGTTAGCATTAAAAAAAATACCATAAACGACTGGTATTTAATCACAAAGAACAAAATACAGGTATAAGACCAATAGAATTGGCTTAAACATTTTAATTATCGCTAAAAAACTGAAACTTAAAACCTTGCAAAAAACGAATCAAAAAACAGCTTGAATTCTAAAAAAAGAAACATATAAAAGTCTATATTCGCAGTCCCTTTTCCGAAAAGAATCCTTTTAATTTCGAATACCAAAAAAATAATGAATAGCGTAAAAAACTGGTTAAATTATTATAAAAATAGTTTGTCGGACAGTGAAAATTTAGCTGTAGACATATCAAGAATTAAAAATTTATTTCACGAAAACACTTCTGATTTCAGTACTGCAACCATAAACGCAAAGAATGCGGCCAATATGTTAGATGCAGAAGAGAATAGAATCAACAGATTAAAAGGTGTTACAAAAAAAGACAGTCCTAAGTGGCATCAAGTTCTAGAAACGGAAATTATCATAGCTCCTTTTCAATTGGATTTCCCAAACTCAAATTCCAAATTTACCAAAAAAACAATACATCCTTTTTGGTTTACTGCCAAAGTTAATAGGTCTGGACAGCTGTTCTCTCCAAAAGAAATCTTTCCTTTATTAGTTCGTAATTACTTAGACCCTATAGCAGACAAAGGGAATGAATTTGTTTTTTCTACAATGGACACGGTAACCATGGCTAGAGATCTAGAACAACCAGAAGTAGAAATTGACGACGAAGGGTTGGAATGGAATGCCTATTGGTCCTATATAAATGAAGTTTTTTCCGAAATCACCAATTACAGACTTGGAAATTATCGAGCTGAAGGATACATTACCAGCCATAAAGCAGTTTATTTTGCAACCAGTTCAAAAATTTCTACGGCAAAAAGCATTCTGTTTTTATACGAGAATTTGTTAAAAGAAACTGAAGAATTGCCTTTAATTTCAAAAATCATCAATCCCGCTAATAGAAATCGAAAAGAGCCTATTACAGATCATGGTTTTTTAAATTACAACCATTTGCATTTGGGTCAAATGTCCGATCAATTTCCATTATCAATCAGTCAACGCAAAACATTATTGTCTTATTTAACAGCGGAAGAAAATGCAATTATTGCCGTAAATGGACCTCCAGGTACAGGAAAGACAACTTTATTACAAAGTCTAGTCGCAACGGAAGTAGTTCGTGCTGCGATCGTTGGAGAAGAAGCACCCCTAATCTTAGCTTGTTCCACCAATAACCAAGCAGTTACCAATATTATTGACAGTTTTATTAATTCTGAAAGTAGTCTAAAAAACTTAGCAGAACGATGGATACCTAATTTTTTCGGGTACGCAACCTACTTGCCTTCAAGCTCTAAAAGTGAAAAAGCTTTAAAAAACATCAATTTCTTAAAAGGAAACTTATTTGGTCATGAAGGAACCTTATGCGATTTGGAAAATGAAGATTATGTATTTGATGCAGAGGCTTATTTTTTCGAAAAATATTATGAATACTATGGCTATGAAGCACATTCACTAGAGGACGCCTGTGCCCACTTGCAAGAAGAAATTAACATTATTGAAGACAAACTTATCAGTGGTGTACAAATATCTAGAGATTATATTAGTTCTATTGAAAAAGTGAACAATCTACTTATTAACAAAGAAGATCGCATTCAAAAAAACACGATACAAATCTCCAAATTACAACATTGGAGAACAATTCTTACTAAAATAAAAACACACTCTAAAGACCCTAATTTTATTACAGAAATAAAGCATTACTTCAAGGTAGGTTCAGACTCTAATATAGAAAACAACACGCCTACAAAATGTATCTTTAAAGTTGATGAAGATGCACTGGCAAGTAACGATATCGCTTTGTCTTTTATAAAAAATTGCATTGCCAACATCAATTTGGCTTTGAATTCCAACCTGAAATTAAACGACTGGAAACTTCAGAACGACATTCATGGATACCCTTTTGTTTCAGAGAAACAAATGTGGGATTTTGAATATGAAAAAATGAAGACGGATGACAAATCTCATCAATATTTTTATGACGAAATTGATCTTACCTTACGTCACAAAGCCTTTTTGCTAGCCACACATTATTGGGAAGCAAGATGGATTCTGGAGACTGCGGATGTCTTAGAAAACAATACAGAAAAAGGAACAGGAGAAAAAGTTATTATGGCAAAATGGAAACGCAGAGCCATGCTAACACCTTGTTTTGTCGCCACATTTTACATGGCCCCAACCCATTTTCTATACAGTCAATACCAAGGAGAAAATGAAGAAGGCAACCCTGTCTTTGAATACCTTCCTTTGTACAATTTTATAGACCTATTAATTATTGACGAGGCAGGACAAGTAACTCCAGAAGTAAGTATTCCTGTATTCTCATTGGCACAAAAAGCCATTGTTGTAGGAGATTTAAAACAAATAGAACCTATATGGTCCATTCCTCCAAAAATTGACCTTGGAAATTTAACCAATGAAAACATAGTTACCAACCCTGCCCAAAGTGATTATTTAAATGAAATTGGTTTTTTGGCATCTAGTGGGAGTATTATGAAAATGGCTCAAAATGCTTGTGAATACGAAACCCAGCTGATTTCAGAAAAAGAAAATGGTTTGTTACTTCTAGAACATAGAAGGTGTAACGATGAAATTATTGGTTTCTGTAATGAATTGGCTTACGGAGGTATCTTAAAGCCGATGAAAGGAAAAGCACACAAAGACCAAGTTTTTCCATCCATGATGGCATATCATATAGAAGGGCTAAGTGAAAAAAAATACAACAGCCGTTGCAATTTAAATGAAGTCAATTCAATAATTTCTTGGTTAAACAAAAACAAAGACGCCATTCAAAATGCCTATGATGTAGAAACTGTAGAAAGTGTTTTAGGAATCATCACCCCATTTACAAGTCAAAAAACAGAATTATCAAAAGCGCTGACCAATGCCGGCTTTAAAGTAAATAATATAAAACTAGGAACCGTACATGCTTTGCAAGGTGCAGAACGCAATATTGTATTATTTAGCTCTGTATACAGTAACGAAGATGAAGGAACACTATTCTTTGACAAAGACAACAAACCCAATATGCTAAACGTAGCTGTTTCTAGAGCCCGAGATAGTTTTATTTTATTTGGAGATACCAGAATATTTGATGAAACCAAAAACACTCCTTCTGGAGTTTTGAAAAAACACTTGAACATGTATGAAATGACGAATTAGTACTACTAACAAATTCTTGAAAAATTCATTACTTTTAAGAACAAGAGAATTGGTGCTCATTCTAATAATAAAAAAATGAAATTCACAGGAAATACAAATGAGTTTATTGAGCTTTCACAACTAGCAATCCCAGATTGTGGTATTTTTGACAATCCTGAAGCCAGTAGTCTGACCGTTTTATGGTTCCTTGCAAATGCAAATGAATTTATAATTGACGGTAAAAAATATACATTCTCAAAAAATCAAATTGTATTCCTTACTGAGTTTCATAAAATAAAAATCATTAAAAAAGGCGAGATTAAATTTTTACGGTTCAACCGTCCATTTTATTGTATTATTGATCATGATGCTGAAGTTAGCTGTAAAGGCTTGCTCTTTTTTGGAGCCTCACAAGTTCCTATAATAACGATACCTGATGAAGACGTACCCCATTTTGAGTTGGTCTGGAGCATGTTTGTAATTGAAATGAAATCAAAAGACAATTTACAAATTGCCATGTTACAAATGATGCTAAAGCGTTACTTGATATTATGCGCGAGGCTTTACAAACAACAAAAACAATTTCCTGAAGAAACTAAAAAAACAGACATTATTAGAGAGTTTAATTTTTTAGTTGAAAGTCATTTTAAAACAAAACATACCGTAGCCGACTATGCTGATTTACTCAACAAGTCTCCTAAAACCATTTCTAATACCTTTTCAAAAATAGGTTCTAAGACTCCTTTGCAGTATATTCAAGAACGAAAAATGTTGGAAGCAAGAAGACTTTTGCATTACACAACTATGCAAATAAAGGAAGTTGCTTATGCTATTGGATTTGAAGATATCCAATCTTTTAGTCGATTTTTCAAGAAACAACAAGGCATATCCCCATCAGAATTTAAAAATTCTATCAAAATGGGATAAATTGATAACCTTATAGGAAATAGGGATTACACCTTGCTCTCCAAATCACTCCATCTTTGCATTGTCAATAAGATACATCACTTAAAAATACATGACAATGACAAATTTTAAAGTTCCTAGTAGAGGAGAAGTATCTACTAACAATCAAGTAATTTTTGATACACTTACCAAAAATATTGGTTTTGTACCTAATTTATATGCAACCATTGCGTATTCGGATACAGCCCTAGGCAGCTATTTACAATTTCAAGGTTCAAAAACCTCTTTATCTAATAAAGAAAAAGAAGTTGTCAACTTAGTGGTAAGTCAAGTAAACGAATGTAAATACTGTCAATCTGCCCACACCGCAATCGGAAAAATGAATGGTTTTACAGAAGAACAAACTATTTCTTTAAGAGAAGGAAACGCTCCTTGGGATAATAAACTGGATGCTTTGGTAAAAATTGCCAAAGAAATTACGCTAAACAAAGGAAAAATTAATTCTGCCGTTTTGGACAATTTCTTCGCAGCATCCTACGATAAAGGAAGTTTGATAGACGTAATTCTTTTAATAGGAGACAAAACGATTATGAATTACCTCCACAATTTGACAAAAATTGATATCGATTTTCCTACTGCTAAGGAATTGATATAATTCACAAACAACACATTATTTAAATTTTTAAAATACAGAAAACATGAAAAATATATTCACAACCATCACTATATTTATTGCAGGTATTAGTAGCTTATTTGCTCAATTACCAGACCCTGGGTTTACGGTAGATTCTAAAACTGCTATTGTAATTACTGATCCTCAAAATGATTTTTTAAGCCCTGATGGAGTTACATGGGGAGTAGTAGGAGAAAGTGTAACAGCAAATAATACAGTAGATAATATTGAAACTTTATTTAAAGTTGCCAAAAAGAAAAACATCACTGTATTTGTTTCTCCACATTATTACTTTAAACACGATCATAATTGGGAATTTGAAGGCGCTTTAGAGACACTAATGCATAAAATCACAATGTTTGATAGAAAAGGTGCTTTGACTCAAGAAGGTTTTGAAGGTTCGGGTGCAGACTGGTTACACAAATACAAAAAGTATATAAACGATGACAATGTAATTGTAACAAGTCCACACAAAATCTATGGACCAGAATCCAATGATTTGGCATTGCAACTTCGCAAGCATGGTTTTAACAAAGTTATATTAGCAGGAATGTCTGCCAATTTATGTACAGAATCTCATCTAAGAGACTTGGTAGAAAGTGGCTTTGAAGTTTCGGTAGTAAAAGATGCCACCGCAGCGGCAATTTTACCTGGATTGAATGGATATGAAGCAGCATTGGTGAATTTTAGAATGATTGCCAGCCATGTCTTCACAACTAAAGAAGTAGTAACAGAAATTAAAAACTCATTAAAATGAAAACAATAGAAAACAAAGAAGATTACAAAAAATTGATAGATCAAAAAACACCCATATTATTAGATTTTTATGCTGACTGGTGTGGCCCTTGTCAAACGCTTCTACCTATAGTTTCTAAATTAGCAGAAGAATATGAAGGTAAAATTGAAATACAAAAAGTAAATGTAGATCAAAATAGAGAATTGGCTTTGCAGTATGGAGTAAGAAGTATTCCAGCTCTGTTTTTTATCAAAAACGACAAAGTGATAGATCGATCAACTGGAATTGTTCCTGAGACTCAGTTAAGAACACAACTTGACAAAATG
>Ga0105356_10000805_pt1 | contig 30580 bp, 27 predicted proteins | sample GOMGulsemesocosm_3_FD_83502 | JGI IMG/M metagenome (GOLD analysis project Ga0105356, IMG submission 83502) | Methane-oxidizing microbial communities from mesocosms in the Gulf of Mexico - GOM9D Gulf of Mexico | ecosystem: Environmental > Aquatic > Marine > Cold seeps | place: Gulf of Mexico...
TGGTGATTCACGTCCCGCAATAGCCGTGGCTGGTGATGGAGGGGTCTGTCATTATTTATCAGAAATCACAACACTTGTAAAATACAATATGCCTGTTAAACTCATTATTTTAAATAACAATGAATTGGGAAAAATTTCTAAAGAACAAGGTGCAGGTCAATTTGATGTATGGAAGACAACGCTGTCAAACCCAAATTTCGCTGAGTTTGCACAATCTTGTGGTGCTTGGGGGAAACGCATTAGCAATCAAGATGAGCTGGAAGGTGCTATGCAAGCGTTATACGATCAACCACTACCTGGTGTTTTAGAAATAATGACAGATGTGAATTTGATCTAAATAAGGCGATATACAAATTTTCTGCATTGTCATTTGTAAAATTCACATGAAGTGATAGTTGCGTCTTGATGTTGGTTCGGGAGTTCTGTATCGGCATTGTTCCAAAATTAAATTGTAAGCGCTATAACAACTTATTAACCCCAGCTTTATACGTTTGTCCAATAGGGATTTTATGTTCTTTTATAAAAATACGATTTCCTTCAATGAGCTTTATTTTATCAACCGCAACTATGAAAGATTTATGGACACGTAAAAAGTTATGCTCTGACAATAAGGCTTCAAAAGCAGATATTTTCTCATGACTCACAATCATCTCATCGGTTAAATAAACCTTAGTATAATTGCCATAAGCTTCAATAAATAAAATAGCGCTAGTATCAATTTGATGGTGTTTTTTATCCCCTTTCAAAAAGAAACGAGTACCAACTTCTTCCGAATTAGAAATCGCTTTTATTACGGTAGGTTTTACTTGTGCTTCAGTAGCTTTATTTACAGCCTTAACCAAACGGTCAAAACTAAAGGGTTTTAAGAGATAATCCGTAACATTCAACTCAAATCCTTCTAAGGCGTGTTCTTTATAGGCTGTGGTGATAATTGTTTTTGGAGGATGGGTTAATGTTTTTAAAAAATCCAACCCTTTTAATTTTGGCATATTGATATCTAAAAACATAAAATCTACCGTATTATGATTTAAAAACTGCAGCGCTTCAATAGCATTGTAACAGTTTTTTTCTAGTTGTAAATGTGGCAACATGTTACAAAACTCTTCAATAATTTCATGAGCCAATGGTTCGTCATCTATTATGATATATTTAAACATGCTTAGCTATTTTTAGAGTAGTCTTATATATATTGTTTTGAATCACAGTATCCAATTCATGTTGTTTAGGATAAAGTAAAGCTAATCGACGTTTTAAATTAAGAAGCCCAATACCATTAGTTTCACTGACTTCTTTAGGATCAAAATTATTTTCTACTGAAAAACAAATATGATCAGTATCATTAAATAACTGCATGTGAATATAGGCGTTTTCAGTAAGCGATTCTACACCGTGTTTAAAGGCGTTTTCCAATAAAATAATAAATAGTAAAGGGGCAATAGTGATACTTTGATCAATATCATGATCAAATTTAAAACTGACTGCTTTTTTGTATCTAATTTTATGTAATTCGATGTAATTTTTCAAATAGTCTATTTCATCCGTAATCAAAACGCTCTCCTTTTCACCTTCATAAATGGTATAGCGCATCATATCCGATAATTTTAAAATTACTTCAGGTGCTTGCTTTGAATTTTTAACGGTTAGTGCATACAAATTATTTAAAGTATTGAAGAAAAAATGTGGATTTATCTGAGTCCGTAGTAAAGCCAATTCAGCCTGTGATTTTTCTGCTTTTAAATTTCGCAACCATTTCCACTGTTCATACATCCAAAGCACAAACAATATAGGAATTGGTAAAAAGAAATACACAAACGACATCTCAGCTCTTAGTCTCAAATAGGCCTCCAAACCACCTGTAAATAAACGGAGGTAAACAAAATACAGAAAAAGTGGTCCGTAAAAAATGGCGATTAACTTCCAATATTTCGTCACAAAAACGGGGGCAAATAAATACACGATCCCAATCCAAAATGAGAGTAATAATATAAAGGTTATGGGATTATCGGGTAAACTCATGATACTGTCCACAATTAGGGCCACAAAAAATAAACCAATTAAGTATAATAGTTTGATTACGAGCTTTTTTTTCTTTTTGAATTTGGGCAAATTATGAATAACCAATGAGACCATTACATACCAAAATAGAAATACAAAGTACACTCCCCAGGGTGAATCATCAGGCATTATTATGAAGCCTATCACCTTTAAAATTAAAAATATCGGAAAGATAAGCAGTCCGATGAAAAAGGCTTTATAGGTTTTTAAAAATGTATTCATAGTTCAAAAATAGGCATGTTATATTGTCTTAACAAGGGTTTTGATAGACAGTATAAAAATAGACATGAACAGGGTGCTTTTTTAGTCAAACAAGAGTCATGTCAATTTTAAAGGGTTTTGACTTTATAAAGTCCCCATAAGTCATATTAATTAGCCTGCACGACACATTGCATTTAAGTTTACCTGAAATTATAAATCAACAAGAAACGAACAGATATGAACACCTTACAAATTAACAACCTCAGTAAAACCTATCCTAACGGTGTTAAAGCCTTAGACGGGATCAACTTAAAAATCACCAATGGTATGTTTGGTTTATTAGGAGCCAATGGCGCCGGAAAATCTTCTTTGATGCGAACCATTGCAGCTTTGCAGGACGCCTCTTCTGGGAGCATTGCTTTCAATGCCATTGATGTTGCAAAACAGCCTCAAGATCTCAGAAAACAATTGGGGTATTTACCTCAGGAATTTGGAGTTTATCCAAAGGTGTCTGCCGAAAAGTTACTAAATCATCTCGCCGTGTTAAAAGGCATCATAAATAAAAAGGAACGCAAGACACAAGTGACTGCTTTATTGCAGCAAGTCAATTTATATCAGCACAGAAAAAAGGCTGTGTACACCTTTTCAGGAGGGATGCGTCAACGTTTTGGGATTGCCCAAGCCTTATTAGCAAATCCGCAACTCATAATTGTAGACGAGCCTACAGCGGGATTAGATCCTGAAGAAAGTAATCGCTTTTTAAACTTATTGAGTGAAATAGGGGAGAATGTCATAGTTATTCTATCCACTCACATTGTGGAAGACGTTCGTGATCTCTGCCCTAAAATGGCCATTTTATCCGAAGGGAAGATCATTACTCAAGGGAATCCTTCAGAATTAATTGACACTATCAATGGAAAAATCTGGACTAAAATAATTCCGAAGAAAGATCTAAAAATCTATCAAAAAGCTTTCGATGTGATTTCTACAAAATTAGTATCAGGAGAAACACAAATCAGAGTCTTATCGGATGAACGTCCAGAAGGTGGTTTCGAAGCCATCTCTCCCAGTTTAGAAGACTTCTACTTCGCCACATTATTTACCAACTCATCAAACCAATAGCATCATGTATAAGCAGTTACTACAATTCGAAGTTTTTTACCAGTTAAAACAACGTGCATTTCCCATTTTCGCGTTGTTATTTTTGGCACTCGGGATTTTTGTCGGCAAACAAGGATATGCACCAACAGGGGTGAATTTTAATTCCTATACCCAAGTATATTTCTTTACTGGCATCTTTTCACTGGGGAGTGTTTTTATCATCATGTTTTTTACCATCTCCGCTATACTCAGAGATAAACATCATAAAATGGAAGCCTTGATATACAGCGCTCCCATTAAAAAAACACAGTATTTCTGGTCTCGCTTTTTAGGAACTTTCATTTTTAGTGTTTTGGCATTTACACCATTTATGCTCGGACTCATGGCAGGAGCTTCTTTTTTCGGATTAGACCCTGAACGTCTATCGCCTTTCCATATATTGAGCTATATTCAGCCTTGGTTATATCTTGTGATTCCGAATATCTTTATCTGTACCAGTATCATATTTGCAGTAAGTACGCTCACAAAAAATAACATAGCGACTTATGTTAGTGCGGTATTTATCTATATGTTGTATATGGTGAGTTCAATCTTTTTAAACTCTCCAGCGATTGCCCAATCTGTACCAACATCACCAGAAGGGATGGCTATAGCAGCCTTGTCAGATCCTTTTGGAATCGCAGCATTCTTCGAGCAAACACAATATTGGACACCCTTTCAACGCAACACACAATTGCTCTCGTTTTCAGGATTATTTATGTGGAACAGACTTATATGGATTTTAGCATCTATAGGTGTCTTATTGGGGACTTATGCTTTATTTTCATTCAGAACGTTTAACAAAAAAGTAAAAAAAGCAACAAAGCTTAGCAAAGCGGCAAAAGTAAACACTCCCTACAAACCCCTTGTTGGGATCTATAATTTTAAAGCACAATTTATAGCCTTTAAAGCCCTATTAAACATGGAATTAAAAGCTGTATTTAAAAGCATCCCTTTTGTAGCTGTGCTCTTAATGTGGCTATTTATGGTGTTTTCAGAATTGTCTTCAACCCTTTTTGGTGGGGGCGCTTATAATGATAGTTTACATCCGTTTACTAACATTTTAGTAGAGATTATTGTAGAACCCTTAATTACATTCAGTTTTATTCTTATTGTATTTTACAGTGCCGAACTAGTTTGGAAGGAACGTAGCTATAATTTTAATAGCATTATAGATGCTACTCCGGTATCAAATGCCGTTTTTTTCCTCTCTAAACTCACCACATTACTTGCTCTACCATGTATTTTGATAATCTCAGGGATCGCCATGAGCATCGCTTTTCAAATGGCGTTAGGTTATAGTAATTTCGAATTTGAATTATATGCATCGATATTTTATCATTATGGTTTGCAACTGGCTGTATTTTGTATGATTGCACTATTTGTGCATAGCCTAGTGAAGTATAAATATCTAGGGATGGGAATCGTTGGTGCTATTATCGTGTTGAGTTCAAAAGCGGCAATGCTAGGATTGGAGCACCCATTAACGAGTATCGGTTTTTTACCGCACCCAAGTTATACCAATATGAATGGCTTTAGTGGAATCACCAAGCTTTTCAACCATCTGTCGTTGTATTGGATTGCTATAGGAGGCATGCTTTGCTTGCTTTCCTTTAAATTATGGCAACGCGGTATCTTTTCAAGCCTCATAGTACAACTAGCCAACTTGAAGTATAATTGGACAAAAGCGCAAGGGATAGCCTTTATAATGCTTATCATAACGTCTATCAGTGCGGCTAGTGTGGTGTATTATAATACCAATATCATTTCTACCTATGAAACGGCTGCGGATAATTTGGACTATAGAGAACAGTATGAGCGCCAATTTAAGAAATACGAGTCTTTAGAACGATTATATCCTGTGGTTATGAAAACGGAAGTGGATATCTTTCCTTCGGAAGGTATGTTTAGTATAAAAGGAAATTATGTTGTAAAACACAAAGGAACACAGCCCATCTCACAAGTGTTTATTACTGAACGAGTGCCTTTGCAGCAGATTGATTTTGAAGATGCTAGGCTGGTAGAACATGATTCTGTTTTTGGCACCTATCTTTTTGAATTTAAAAACCCCATTCAGCCGCAACAATTGTTGAACTATAGTTTTGAGACCAAAAAGACCTTAAAGGGATACGAAACCGATATTGCCATTGTAAATTCAGGAACTTATATCAACTTCCGTGATTTTGAACCTTTTGATTATGCTAAACACTATGAAATTACGAATGCTATAGAACGTGAGAAACGGAATTTACCAAAACGTGAAGTAGACAAACAGATCGACTCGCATTTAGCTATGGAAAATTCAAAGTATGAAAAAGTCGATTTTGAAACCGTTATGTCGACTCAAAACGATCAAATTGCCTTAAGTTCTGGTGAATTAGTTAGGAAATGGAATGAAGGTGATAGACATTATTTTCATTACAAATCTAAATCTAAAGTCATCCCGATGCTTGCTTATTTCTCTGCAGAATATGCAACGAAAAAGACAAATTTCAAAGGCATTTCAATCGAACAATATTATGACGAGGATCACTATTTCAATATTGATCAGATAGAAGAAAGTAGCGAATACACATTAGACTATTGCATTGAGAACTTTGGAGCTTATGCTTTCGATCATCTTCGGATTGCCGAAATACCAGGTCATTGGCCCTTTGGTGGCTTTGCTCACCCAGGACTGATTAGTATGGTTGAAGACCGTTTATACCTAACAGATATTAGGGACACCGAAGCCTTTAATTTAGTTGCCAAACGTACTATTCATGAAGTAGCGCACCAATGGTGGGGACATGTTCTCATCCCTAAAGTTGCTCCTGGAGGTGCCATCTTTACTGAAGGCTTTGCAAAATACACTGAAGCTGTGATTATGGATAAGTATTACGGAAAGCGCGCTGTGTATCAGTTAGCACAAACGGCTAATAGACGCTATTTTAGTGGGAGATCTTATGCTTCCAAGATTGAACCTCCATTATTTTTGGAAGATGAAGAGAGCTATCTCGCTTATGGCAAGAGTTACACAGTTATGTTGGCATTAAGAGATCTTATTGGAGAGCAGGGCTTAAATACTATCATGCGTGATCTTATCGATCGTTTTGGGACGAGTAATGCGTTTGGCATCACTTCAACACATTTATTAGAAGCTTTATATGCAGCAAGTCCGACAGAACACCATGTACTGATTGACGATTGGTTTAAGCGAGTGATTACTTATGATCTCGGTATTAATGAAAGCACTCATAAAGAACTAGCTAATGGACAATTTGAAATTAGCATCAAAATAAAAGCAAAACGGAGTCAAATGCTGGACACTGGTGATACAAAATCCATTAGTATTAATGAGCCCATCCAAATTGGTCTCTTTAGGAAGCATCCGCGATTGATCTCAAAAGATGATACTATATTGTACTTAAAACCCCATCAGGTTACAAAAGACGGTCAGGAGTTTAAAATAATAGTAGACGAGCTACCTAGTCATATCGCTATTGATCCATATGGGACCCGTACTGATGAACGCTTAACAGATAATGTGATTCAGTTGTAACTAGAAAGGAATGATATGCGGTAGGGTTCCAAAATTGAGTTGTATTTCACATTGAACCCTCTGAGATGTCAGTTCGAGTGATTTTCCGTAGAATATCGTCCCGAGAACAAGCGAATACAACTTAAATTAATATTCTAAAAAAAAACAAAATATAACTTTCAAAACCTACAGATTTAAACTAAAATTATTGTATTATAAAATGAAACGCTATACCTATGAAACACGTAAATATTGAAGACTCACAAATAACGATGACCCAGCTCATGTTGCCATCTCACTCTAATTTTAGTGGGAAAATTCATGGAGGCTACATCTTAAACCTCATGGATCAAGTGGCCTTTGCTTGTGCATCAAAGCATTCGGGGCATTATTGTGTAACAGCTTCTGTAAATAAAGTTGATTTTTTAAACGCCATTGAAGTTGGAGAATTAATGACACTTAAAGCCTCTGTGAATTATACCGGAAATTCTTCTATGGTGGTTGGATTGCGAGTAGAATCTGAAAATATTCAAACAGGTGTCGTGAAACATTGTAATTCTTCTTATTTCACTATGGTGGCTAAAGATGATCATGGTAAAAATGTGCCAGTACCAGGATTGATTTTGGATACCGAAAATAGTATAAGACGTTTTGCTAGGAGTATAAAACGCCAAGAGCAAACTAAAAAACGGGGTGCAAGTTTTAAATCTTCCGAGTTTATTGTTGAAGATCATTTGGAGCTTATTATGAAGCATAATGCTAAAATTGAGCTGTAAATCCTATTAAACCCTCTGATGTCATCGAGTAGTTTTATGGAATGAAACGACATAAAATTGTATCGAGAAGCGTTGCTATACCTATTATCGATACAATTTTCTAATGAAAATCACTGGAACTGACCGTTGAGTTTTGATGTCAGTTCAAGTGTCTCACCTTAATGAGATGTATTGACAACCAATACGAACATAACAAGTATTTTCAATATCAAACGCCTGAAACTTTTATTAGTGTTCAGGCGCTTTTTGTAGCAATACTATGTATATAATATTTTATCGTGAATTGTTGCTATACCAGTTTTCTATACAATTTGCACATTAAGAGATATTACCTCAATGCTTAAATTTTAGTATACGCCCCCTTTATTTCCTTACCATCTTCCCAAACGGATTTGTGTTTAAGGCTTATATCTCCGTTTTGTTTGAGATCAAAATGCAATTTTTCGTATAAACCATTTGGCATGCCTCCATATTCAAATTTGTTATCACCTACATAATTGTAGCTTTCTCCAAAAACTTCATTTTTAGACCATAAAAGGCCATCTTTTTCAAAGTATTCTATGATACTTCCGTTAGAATCATTCTTATATTTACCAATAATTTGATTAAGTGCTGAAAAAGATGCTTTCAATTTATCATTCATATTGCAATCAAATACCACTTTTTTCATACCAACTTCTGAGGATACTTTTAGAGTTCTGTATTCGGCTTCAGAAGTTCCTGCCCAAGGGTCTTTTTTGACATTGGGATCCCCTTGAAAGTAAATCTGGGTTACTAAACTTTGATATCCGGGAGCAGAGACCATAAGATGAAAATGGGCTGGCCGAATTAAACGACCAGCACGATAAGGTACAGGCATTTGAGTCATAAATTTATAATTGCCATGAGCATTACAATAAGTTGTTCCACGGTATCGAAACTCGTCAGAATCATTATCATAGATTTCCTCAGCAGAGCAATGCCAAAGTTCAACCTTTGCTTTATTATATGGTGTTTGACAGTCCTTATGTCTAACAATACCACTCAATTCGATCAAATCTCCAGGCATCCCAGAAATTGCTAGATTGTCACGCACTGGACTATCCGGTCGGTAAAATGGACCCAAAATATCTGATGTGGTTTCGCAATCGCCTTCGAAGGAGGAGCCGTTAAATTTAATAAATCCCGTCGTTGAGATTGCTATAGCGCTAAGTCCAGTCAGTTTTGTAAATGCTCTTCTTTTCATGATTAGTCAGGATTAAATTAAAAGTTAAATATTATATTAACATAAACCTGCTACATATGAAATGGTACAAATGGAGAAATTGTACCCTAAATATAAGGAATAAACTTATAAACTCATATCTATCAAATAGATAGATTAAAAAATTAAACGTCACACCATCAAATGCTTTAAATCCATACTATCTTTTTCACTACCTTAGTTCCAGCCACACAAGTCTTCAGAAACAGTTTATGGATGTTTAATATTAATGAAATTTTAATGCTATGAAGCCTTTAAAAAAAGACAGTCTGAATCCGAAAATTTATGATCTTTATGACGACTATGCACATAACAAACTCGATCGCAGGCAATTTGTTGAAAAGCTTTCCCTCTATGCTGTTGGGGGACTTACTGTGCCATCATTGCTCAGTTTTATAATGCCCAATTATAAAGATGCGATTTTAGTCCAGCAGGATGATACACGACTTGATTCAAACTATGTCATGTACAATTCCCCTAAAGGCGGTGGGGAGATTCGAGGGTTATTATCCAAACCAAAATCTACAACAATTAAAATACCAGGTATTATTGTGGTCCATGAAAACAGGGGACTTAATCCATATATTGAAGATGTGGGCCGTCGCGCAGCACTAGAAGGATTTATTTCTATAGCACCGGATGCCTTATGGCCGCTAGGTGGTTATCCTGGGAATGATGATGAAGGACGGACTATGCAACGTAAACGCGACCGTAATAAAATGCTGGAGGATTTTATAGCAGCTTATGACTATTTGAGAACACATGAAGACTGTAATGGTCAGATTGGGGTGGTAGGCTTTTGTTTTGGTGGCTGGATCTCTAATATGCTAGCTGTAAGAATCCCAAACTTAAAAGCAGCGGTTCCTTTTTATGGTGGACAGCCCTCAGCAGAAGACACTGCGAAAATTAAAGCAGCGCTACTCTTACAATATGCGGGATTAGATACCCGTGTCAATGCAGGCTGGCCAGATTATGAAAAGTCACTTATCGCTAATCATATTGAACATACTGCACATGTATATCCTGATGTCAAGCATGGTTTTCATAACAATTCAACACCAAGATATGATAAGACCGCAGCCGAACTTGCCTGGAATCGCACTATAGATTTCTTTAAAGTAAAACTTAAATAAAAATGATGTAACTTACTATAAATGGACACGATATAGTAATTCGAATTTAAAAAACATTCCGTCTTTAAAATCTTCATTTAGCTGGGTTCTATGATCTCCAAAATAGAAAGAGCTCATTGCTAAGTCAATTTTATCATTAGCATCATAAACTTCATAATCACGACCTATGGCGTAACCAATCTTTGAATTTAGATACACTGATTTACTAAATTTCCATTGAAAATAACTACAGATTTCATTTGAGGTTTTTGCCACATAAAGCTGTTTATTATTATACATTGGCCTTTTAAGATTATAGGTTGTTCCCAATCCTTCGAATCCCATTCCTATAGATCCTTTTTTAAATATTTTATAATTGATATCAACAGTGATCGGTAGGTTTAAATTAGCCTCAAACTTTTCATTTTTGCTTAAATAATAAAGCCCAATTATGGGTACTATAATGATTCCATAATTTTCGGTATTTGCAAAAATACCATATTTATATTTGAGGGTTTTCCTCTTGGTATTAGTGAATAAAGCCAACGCTCCTAACTGAAAATCTTCATTATCAAATCCAATCTTATCAGAAGCAATTTTTGGAATAATCATAAAGGTTCCTGACCATTTATCATTAAATATTTTATTTACACCAAAATTAACACTCAGTATATTTAGATCAACCTCTGTTGTCTCGGCATCTAATTTTAAGCTTGTTTTATTCCCATAAACCCCTGTTAAGAGTACCGTTTTATCATTAATAACGATGGGGAATGTTAGTTCTAAAGCACGCTCTTCAACACTAGTTTGTGCCTTTGAGATTTCAAAATCGTTTGAAGGCGTATTGGTATAGGTAATATTGATAATATCGAGGTGATTTTGTGCTTGCATAGCACTAATCAAACAGGTAAACAGAATGCAATGCAGAAATTTCATAGCGTTTTTGTAATTTAAATATACATACTATAATTTGATTTGACTCTCTTCTAAATATAAATTATTGATTTTCAATCACATCCAAAAGTAGCACTATCAATCTCGCTTGTCAATCAGGCGGTCCAGCATCACAATTACTTGTCACTTTTTCATGGATAGTATTCAAAAAAGAATATTAAACCAGATGATAGGCTTCCTAGCAAAAGTGTCAGTATCTTTGCCGAAAAATATTTTATGTCTCAGCAGTTTTCTGATTTAGGAATTAAGGAACAATTACAACAAGGATTAACCGATCTAAAAATATCTATTCCAACAGATATTCAGGAAAAGGTAATTCCGTTAGTACTACATCAGGATCATGATGTTGTTGCTTTGGCTAAAACAGGAACAGGTAAAACTGCTGCATTTGGATTGCCAATACTGCAATTGATTGACCAAGAGAACACCAATGTACAAGCTTTAATATTGGCGCCTACAAGAGAGTTAGGACAACAAATTCACTCAAATCTAGTTGCTTTTGCGTCCCATATTCCTTCTATTTCTATTGCCTCTGTATGCGGTGGTATTCCTATTAAACCTCAAATAGAACAGTTAAAGACAGATACCCATATTGTAGTTGCAACTCCAGGACGTTTGATTGATTTAATGCAACGTGATGCCATTAACATAAAACACTTAAAGTATTTGGTGTTGGATGAAGCTGATGAAATGGTCAGCGCTTTAAAAAAGGACTTGGATATAATTATCAAAGACATACCAAAAACAAGAAGAACCTTATTGTTTACAGCTACTATGCCAGGGACCATAAAACAATTGGTTCAAAACTACATGTCGAAAAATGTAGTTCAGATAGAAGCCAATATGACTACTGTTGGTCACCAAGGTATAGATCATCAATATGTGGTTGTAGAACCCATAGAGAAACTTGAGGTATTACTTCACTTTTTAAATTCTAAAGCGGGCGAAAGAGGGATTATTTTCTGTAAAACCAAAGCCGCTGTTAATAAACTGGCAAAAAACTTAGCCATAAATAAATTTTCCTCTGGTGCCATTCATGGAAGCTTAACTCAAGGCATTCGTGACCGCATTATGGGACAATTTAGAGAAGGGTATATTGATATTTTAGTTGCTACTGATTTAGCGGCTCGTGGTATTGATGTTAAAGACATTTCTTATGTCATAAATTATCATTTACCAGACACCTATGATGCCTATGTACATAGAAGCGGACGAACAGCAAGAGCAGGAGCAAAGGGGCTCTCATTAACTATTTTACAAAAAGAGGAAGTTGAGGATATTGCTGATTTTGAAGATGAATTAGGCATTGTATTTAAGGTTTTTAAAAAAGCAGACGCACAGAGCATTGAAGAAAACAATGCATTATTATGGGCACGAAAAATATTTAAAACCAAACCAAATCGTACGATTAATGAGGAATTTAGAAAACAAATAAGAACGGTATTTCATCATTTAACGAAAGAAGAATTGATAGAAAAAATACTTGCCAATCATTTATCACAATCAAGTCTTGGGCATCCAAAATCTGAGTCTTCGAAAAAACCTAAAAAGAACTAGTCATTATGGCAAATACCATTAGAGAACAGCAGGATATTTTAGCAAAATTAAATATCAATGCCTTAAATCCAATGCAAGAGAAAGCTATTTCTGTAATTGAAACAACAGCAAATACAATACTATTGTCTCCAACAGGAACTGGTAAGACCTTGGCTTTTTCGTTACCACTATTGAATAGTTTGGATCCGGAATGTAAAGATATTCAAGCTTTAATATTAGTTCCTTCCAGAGAATTGGCCATTCAAATCGAACAAGTGATACGTTCTATGGGATCTGGTTATAAAGTAAATGCAGTTTATGGTGGTAGACCAATATCAAAAGATAAAATTGAATTAAAGCATTTACCTGCAATTTTAATAGGAACACCTGGAAGAATTGATGATCATTTTAGTAACGATCGTTTTTCAAAAGAACATATTAAAACGCTCATTCTAGATGAATTTGACAAGTCTCTTGAAGTTGGGTTTGAATATGAAATGAGAGGTATTATCAACGAGTTATCTAGTTTAAATAAGCGCATTTTAACCTCTGCAACTCAGGGTGTTGAAATCCCAGAGTTTGTACAAATGGCTCAACCAACAATCATTGATTTTTCAGAAGAAAACAAAGCCTCAAAATTAGAGATTAAAAACGTTGTTTCGCCCTATAAAAACAAATTGCAAACCCTCATGGATTTGCTACTTCATATTGGATATCAGCAAGGCATCATCTTTTGTAATTTAAAAGACAGTATTCAAACCGTTAGTGCTTTTTTAGAGCGCAACCATATTAGTCATGGCTGTTTTAATGGAGGCATGGAACAAAAGGACCGAGAACGATCACTGATAAAGTTTAGAAATGGAACCCATCAATTATTAATTGCGACCGATTTGGCAGCTAGAGGTATTGATGTTCCTGAGATGAATTTCATTATTCATTATGAATTACCATTATTTAAAGAAGAATTTATCCATAGAAATGGGCGTACAGCCAGAGTTTCTGCAAAAGGTATAGCCTATGTGTTGCAATGGGAAAACGAACGACTTCCAGAGTTTATTGATAAAACGAAAAGCGTCGACATTTCTAAGAAAGCACCAAAAAAGAGACAATTTTGGGAGACCTTATTTATATCTGGAGGACGAAAAGATAAAATTTCTAAGGGAGATATTGCTGGGTTATTTTTTAAACAAGGAGGCATTACTAAAGATCAATTAGGCACCATTGAGCTCAAACAAGACTGCGCATTTGTTGCAGTGCCTGTAGCTATTTCAAATGATTTAGTAAAAAAATTAAACAATTCCAGATTGAAAAAGAAAAAAGTACGGATTACGGTGTTATAAAAACGTTTCTCACTTTTATATCTTTAATGTTCGCAAAAATTAGTGCGAAGCTTAACCTTTTTCAATAGCTCCCAAACTTGATTACCAAATGCCTTAGGTGAAAATCTAAATAAAATGATAGATCTCTTTTCTTGTGAGCAATAATGTTGCTCTACCAGAACATGCAAAGTCATGGGTTTGTTTGTGTAACGCGTATCAAAAGTTTTAACTTTGCCTATATAATGATAATTACCTCTAGAGATTTCCTTTTTAATAAATATGGCGTTTGTAGGCTGTATGTTCACTCCATTATGTTTTCTTAGGCTGAGTCCCATTAATCCATCAAAATAAAACTGAATATTTTGTTCCAATTCAGATTCTGTTAGTTTTTTTACATCATTTAAGCTCCATGCCCAAGCATAGGACCAAAAATTAGGACTTTCTTCTTTTGACCAACCCGGTGGAAATCTCAAATCTTCAAATCCTTTAAACTTAATTTCCTGCGCAAAGCCTAAAGGAAATTCAATAATTTCTTTTATCCATGTGCTATCTGTTTTTAATACTTCCATTGGCTGATCTTCTTGTCCAAAAACAACTATTGAATGGAGTAGGAGACATATAATTAACATATTGACTTTCATAGATTTATAATGTTTTGATTTTTATGTAAAACTAGATTGACCTTTGTTTTAAAATGTCAAAAGAATGTGAAAGAAGTGTCAACAATTGTAAAATGTCATGAAATTGTATGTTATTTACAGTAATTATGAGCAAAAGAACCATTTATTCATTTATAGCCTTAATTGTTCTGTTATGGGGAACATGGCTATTTTCAGATTCAAACAAAGAGGATGCCGAATTCTCAGAACTAGCAAAAATTGCATTGAGAGATGTAGGCAATCAATTATTACTTAGTAATCAAGATTCTACATCTTTGGTATTACCAGTCGTTGCATTAGAAAGGTTTAAATATGAATTATCTTTTGAAGAACAACTTTCCTTTGAACCCAGCAATTTAGTGAGCGTTGCGTCTAAAAGTTTAAAAAAGGCAAAACTTCCAAGACATTATCGTGTAGAAGTTGTGGAATGTTCTGATCAAGAAGTTTCTTATAGCTATGCAATGAGTGCTACTAAAGAAAGTACCATTATACCTTGTGCTGGTCGTACTTTACCTAATAATTGCTATACCATAGTTGTGAAATTCACAAAGCGAACAGATTTTGCTAGCACAGAGACATTTTTATATGTTCTAATTATCCTTGCCTTCCTGATACTGCAATTCGTTTTCTACAAAAAAAAACAAACTAAAATAGTTGAAGAAAGTAATGAAAAATATGCAGCTATTGGTAGTTTTCAATTTTATCCAGAGCAAAATAAATTAATAAAACAAGCTGTAGAAATTAGTCTTTCAAAAAAAGAATGCGAGTTATTGGCCATTTTTGTAGCCAATCCAAACCAAATCATCAAACGTGATGAGCTAACCAAGAAGGTGTGGGAAGACAATGGGGTATTTGTGAGTCGTAGTTTAGACACTTATATCTCTAAATTACGTAAGAAATTAAAAGATGATGATTCCATTAAATTAACAAACGTTCATGGTATTGGTTATAAATTAGAGATAAAAGATTAAGCGAAGTAATTAGGTCAGTTTTCAAACACAAAATGTGATCAAGCTTTAAATGCACTATTAAGACGCTCTATTTATTAACAATTGAACAGTACTCCAATTTTCATTTTTGGAGAGAAAAAACTCTATATATTTTTCTTTTTTGATGGTGTCAACAACTTTTTTTATTTAAAAGTAATCTATATCTATAGAGCACAAATACCAATGTAGTTCTCTAGAGTCCGTTTTTATTATCTCTAATAATTGCTTTATTCCGCAATATTTTTATAATTATAAGTTATAAATTAACCCATTCGCAATTCTTCACAAAATCTTTAATTAATATGTTCGTTCATTGTTTTTAGATTTCCAAAGTTTTAATTTATATTCGCCTGATTTCTATTACAAAATTATGCGAAAACCCATATTTTTTTTATTAATTATTCTTACCTCTCTATTTAGTAGTTGTGCTTATGAATTTTCGGAAGATTTTTATAAGGACATTGAAACATCAACACCGACAGCAACTCTAACGTTAAATCAGTTTGAAAACGAAATCACCTTAAGAGCACCAGTAAATGTCAGCTATCAATATAATGGTGACAATAAACACAGATTGTTTGAAATCATTATTTATGTAGACAATGAACAGATACAGTATGATTCGGATGAATCCGGAACTTTTTATATTGATATAGATAATTTAGACGATGGAGAACATCAACTTAAAGTAGAATATTATTTTTCTTCTGGTACTGGAAGTTTAGCTGATGTATATAATCTGGAGGCTTATTTTTCTACTCAAGATTATGTTTTTTTTGTAGATAAATCAATTGGAGATCCGCCTAATTTAACATCTGTACAGATTAATGATGGTACACTATATATAAATTGGGACTTGATTAACCATTCAGATTTTAATGAAGCTTACTTAATTATTGAAAATGAAAACAATCAACAGTATAATCAAATTTTATTATCTGAAGAGGATATGAATTCAGGTGTTTATAACGATAATTTAAGTCTGCACACCGAATTGTATTATTCTATAAGGATAATAAATAACTATAATTCATCGATCAGTAACAAAGTATCTATTAGCATCCCAGAGCTTGTTGTTGAAGTAGAGATTCTTAATGAAAATCAACATGTAATGCGATGGGAAGAACATCCGTTATATGGTAATTTTGACCATTACAAATACAGCAATTATGGATATAATGATGAAATCTTGGATTCTAGAGGTGGTGAATTAATCTTTGATACTGACCCCATATTTGGAGAAAGATTATTTCATTATTTGTACTTATTTAGAGATGAGCAGACCGTTGGTTCTATAACTAAAATAAGGGATTTTGGTAAGCCATTCGCTCTAGAATTACCTAAAGAATTAGTTTATAGTACAACTAGGGATGCCTATTTTGCTATTGAAACTGTGGGTCCAGATTATTATGGCGCAATACAGCAACTCTTTTTACATCAACTAGACCCTAATAATCTTTCGATCACAGCATCAGTTTTAATATCAAATATAACAGCCCCAACATCTGTTGATCTAACCCTTGACCCGATTAGTAACAACCTTATAATTGATACCGAAACTACATCTTATCTATTGGATAGTTCAGACTTATCGATTATAAATAGCTGGCAAATTGCAGATTTTAACTTTAATGCCAACAGACCGCTACCTCATTTCAGAAATGGTTATATGATTATTGAAAACACTGTTGGTGCAGGAAACGTATCCATTTACAATGCAGAAACAAAAGCATTGATTTACTCTGCAGATATGAATTATTATTTCAAAATTTCAGATGATGGTAAGTACTTTTACAATCAGGACGCCATCTACGAAATAAATAATAATATCGTTAATTTTATTGCTTCAACAGATACAGGAAGCTCCGTTCATGCCGTAGAGTTTCTTTCAGATCAAAACAAATGCATCTATAGCAACTCAAATTTAAATCCTGTGATTTTTGATTTCAACAATCAAAGTAAAACGATTATAACTGAAATCACTCAAGTAAATGATTTACGCTATGACCAAAGTACAGGAAAAGTACTTTTTTCACAGTTGCATTCAAATGCAAACGGTGGCCATAGATCCTTTGCAAATATTTATAACCTTAGTACGCAATCCTTTCAAAGGTTACAGGTTTATGACAGTCACTATGGGCATTACTATAGATTCTTAAATAATACACTTATCTTTTCTGGGGGATTATACTTGGATGAATACCTTAATAATTAATGAGAAAGCATTCCACATTATTAGTCGTTACAATACTTATTGGTAGTTATTTTTGTCATGGCCAAAATAATAGCTTGTATGGAGAACTGAATTATAACACCTTTTTCCATTCTAGCTTAAAATCTTTTCAAGACGAATTCATAGTTGATATTTCAGTAGCCCAGTTGGTCAAAAATGATGAATTCCCATCACATATTGGTTTTACATTTGGCTATACTATAGAAGACATAAATACATCAATTTTTGCAAGCTATACCTCCACTGGAGGTAAAATATCTTATTCAGATTATTCTGGAATTATCAGGCTAACGGAAGCCATTTATGGTATTACCTTAGGTAGTGAGTACTTAATAGACTTGAGTCCTGAAAGTACTGGGAAAGGAGATTTTAATCTGGGATTACGGGGGTTTTTAACCTTTTCCAATTTAGAACTAGAGAGTTACTCTAGCTTATTTGATCAAATAGAAACCGATTCTACTGGATTAACATCATTGGATTTTGGTGGCGGTTTGAGGGCCATTTATGAGTATCCTATTGCCTTTTTTAGTTTGAGAGTTACGTTGGGATTTGATGTTGTAATTGGTGGAAAATATAAGTTTAAAGACAATCAAGATTTTCATTTAGAAGATAATTCGGGGGATCCTGTAAAAAATGGATGGACAGGTTTAAGATCTGGACTTGGAATTTCGATTCCGCTGTAAGATCTTCAGAAAGCGCTCAAATGACTTTTGTATTAAGTAACTTCGCTTTTTAAAAATGTTGCGTAGCAATTATTTAATTATTGTACACTAATTTTTGTACTATGCTTTGATTGCTTTATCACAAAAGAACTTTGTATATTAGAAATTATTTCTAATTGAGAAATTTTCTTCATCACAAAGTTTTGATAATCACTCATATCGTTCAAAATAATTTTTAATAAAAAATCGTAGTTGCCAGCAATGTATGACACCTCTACAATTTCATCAATATCTGCAGTATAATTTTCAAACTCTTTAAGAAACATTTCTTGATGCTTTACCAAGGTAATTTGACAATATACTATTAAGCTTTTACCCAAAGTTTCTGGTTTAACTATGGCCACATATTTTTCAATAACACCATTTGCCTCCATTCGTTTAATACGTTCATGTGTTGGCGTAATTGATAAATTCACCTTAGCCGCGAGCTGCTTAATAGATTGTTTACTATCGCTCTGCAACTCTTCTATTAACTTTAAATCTATATGGTCAAATTGATACATAGTATATATTTCTATTTTGATTTTCTAAAACGATATTATAAAGGATAAATTTCTAATTAAAACACAAACGTAGTATAATTTACTTAAAATGACCGTTTATTTAGTAGATTTATTCTTTTATATATCTTTGCATAAGAATTTTATATTATACAATAAATGCAACGAATAGAAGAAATATACAATAGAATTAGTGAAAATTCATCCAGCTTTTTAGGATATCCTTTGGCAAAAGATTTTGATTATAAGGAGTTTGCACCCTTTTTAAATCTATGCATCAATAATGTTGGTGACCCAGAGTCACCATCTACCTTAGCTATAGATACGAAAGATGTTGAAAAAGATGTTATCTCATTTTTTGCAGACATTCTATCTTCAGATATTAAAGAAACTTGGGGATATGTAACCAATGGAGGTACTGAAGGAAATCTTTATGGTTTGTATTTAGCACGGGAAAGTTTTAACAATCCTATTGTCTATTATAGTGAATCGACGCATTATAGTGTTAAAAAGAATTTGCATTTACTTAATTTAAAAAGCATTGTAGTAAGGAGTCAGTGTAATGGAGAAATGGATTATAACGATTTGGAAAATCTTTTAACTCTTAATCGCGATAAACCGGCGATCTTCTTTCTAAACATAGGTACAACTATGACTGAAGCTGTGGATGATCTTGATAAAATAAAAGCACTTATTCGAAAGTACGCAATCAAAGATTATTATATCCATTGTGATGCGGCATTTTTAGGATGTATCGCTCCCTTTGTTGACCCAAAACCAAAATTTGATTTTTCTGAAGGCATAGATAGTATTTCTATCTCAGGACATAAATTTATTGGAGGACCTATACCTTGTGGCATTGTTTTAGCAAAAAGAAAACATAGAAATCGCATCGTTAACTCTGTGTCTTATGTAGGTACTTTAGATACCACAATTACGGGATCAAGAAACGGGTTAACACCATTGTTTCTATGGGCATTTATTGAAAAACATGGAACTAAAGGATTAATTGAACGCGCAAAAAAATCACAGGAATTAGCAGCCTATACCGAAGAAAAATTAAAACAGATTGGTGTTAATGCGTGGCGAAATAATGAAGCGCTTACAGTAGTTTTAGATAAACCATCAAAGCATCTCTGTGAAAAATACCAATTGGCTTCAGAAGAGAACATCGCACATATTATTTGTACACCAGGGATAGAAAAAAAACAGATAGATACTTTTATAAAAGACTATGAAAAAGAATTATTAGTTTCTGAAGTATTTGCCTAAATTCTAAATACGAATGAGCTTATATTAAGCTGATTTCATAAAACAACCAACACTTGCCTGAATCAACTGATTCGGGCAATTTTGGTTCTGGTGGTGTTTGAAACATCTCCTTAAAAAAAAGCATAATAGTGCTGTATTTTATTAGCTAAAAGAGGCACATATCAGAACTCCATAGATCTGAATTTTATGCTCTCGAAAATTGATAAGTTATTTCAATTCATTATATATTTTTTTTTAAAATAATTGAAATTTTATGTCATATATTTAGAATGCTTGTCACTAACATCATAGAGACACTAATTAAAAAGAACTCATAAATATTAAAAAATACAAATCATGAAAAAAATCTATGCACTATTGTGCCTTATTTTATTAGGCTTTACAATACAAGCTCAACAAAGTATAATTCCTTCGGAAGTAAAAAATCATATTAAATCAAGAGTAGATACAGGTATAAATGTTGGAATCGTTGTTGGTTTAATTGATGGCGAAAACGTGGAATATTTTAATTTTGGAAAAACAGCTTTAACCGGTGGTTCTGATGTCGACGAAAATTCAGTATTCGAAATCGGTTCTATTTCAAAAACATTTACAGGAATCTTACTTGCCGATGCCATTATAAAAGGCAACATGGCTTTATCCGATCCTATTTCAAAACACCTTCCAGAGCAAGTAAAAGTACCTGGCAGAAATTCTAAAGTCATTACCTTAAAAGATTTAGTAACCCATTCTTCAGGATTACCACGTTTGCCAGATAATTTAAAACCAACCAATATTAATAATCCTTATGCAGATTATACCATCGCACAAGTTTATGCTTTCCTTTCTAGTCATGAATTAACTCGAGATATTGGTGAAAAATATGAATACTCCAATTACGGCATGGGTCTATTGGGTCATATTTTAGCATTGAAACAAAGCAAGGATTATGAAGCTCTTATGGTTGAAAACATTGCAAACACCTTAGATATGAATCATACTAGAGTTGTATTCACTCCAGCCATGAAAAAACACTTAGCCAAAGGACATGCGAATGGCCAAGAAGTTGAAAATTGGGATCTACCTGCATTGGCAGGTGCTGGTGCCATTAGGTCCACTGCAAGTGATATGGTTAAGTATCTTAAAGCCAATATGGGCATTACTAAATCTGGAATAAATGCCGCTATGCAAATGAGCCATGAATTAGTTTATGAAAACGAAGCTCAAAAATTAAAAATAGGTATGGCATGGCATTATGCAAAAGAAGGTGCTATTGTATGGCACAATGGTGGCACTGGAGGTTATGTGTCATTTGCAGGCTTTAATAAAGACACCAAAAAAGGAGTTGTTGTATTAACAAATACAACACAAAATATTGATGCCATAGGTCTTAAACTATTAGATGTTACAATTGATTTAAAAATGCCTAAAGTTTCAATAGCTAATGCCCTTGAAAAAGAAATTAATACTAACGGATTACTTAAAGGTATTGCGTTTTATAGAACAGCTAAAACTGAATCTTCCGATACCTATAATTTTGGAGTAGGAGAGTTGAACCGATTAGGGTATGCATATATAGCGCTAAACAACACAGAAACAGGAATAGCACTATTTAAATTGAATGTTGAAATGTTTCCAGAATCATCAAACCCCTATGATTCTTTAGGAGAAGCTTATTTAAAACAAGGCGATTCTGCATTAGCAATTACAAATTACAAAAAAGCATTTGAGCTAAATCCTGCAAATACTGCTGCCAAAGACATTCTAGTGAGCTTAGGCGTTGGATTAGAAACTCTAGTAAATGATGTGACGGTCTCAGCAGCGGTTTTGAATACATATGTTGGAGAATATGAGATACAACCAGGATTTATTATAACCGTTAGCAGAAAAGACCAACAACTATTTATTCAAGCAACCGGACAACCTCAATTTGAAGTGTTTGCATCTTCACAAAACAAATTTTATTTAAAAGTTGTTGAAGCTAATTTTACTTTTATTGCAGATACTGATGGAAACATAAAAAGCCTAACACTGTTTCAGGGTGGACAAAATATTCCTGGTAAAAAAATAAAGTGACCTAGCTCTTCATTGGACAACATAGCAACCTCATAATATTGCAATACATCATTGCCTTGAAATATGCTCTGTATAACGTGAATCGCAAGTATTAAAATAGCACAACTTTGATGTACTTATGAGTACAAAATCAAACATACCCCAATCATTATCCCCAATAAGGGAATTAGTTTTTTACGCTTATTTTTTTCTTTAAAAACAAGACCACCAACAACGACAGCTATAAGTAATTGACTTCGTTTTATTGCAGATAGTAGCATGATTAATGCATCAGGATCCTGTAACGCTTTAAAATAAAAATAATCCGCAGATAGTAATAAAATACCAACAGCAACAATAGTCCAACGCCATTTAAACTTTTTTCGTTTTTCGGCATTTGGAAACCATGAAATAGACAAAATACCCAGCAAAATAAGTATGGTGTACCAACAAAACCAAAATTGTAAGGTTTGTGGATTCAAGGCTAAATTCTGAATTAAGAACTTGTCATATAAACCACTTGAAGCTCCTAGAAATGTTGCACCAATAATAGCAAATATCCATTTATTCCGTTTAAAATTGATGCCTTCTTTTTTTCCTATTTTAGAATATAGTATTACGGAGAAAATAATAAAGAAAAAACCTATCCACTGTAAAAAATTAGGCTTTTCCTGATAAATTAGAATCGCACCTATAAACGTAAAAAAAGGGCCAGCTGAACGTATCGGACTAACAATAGTTATTGGCAAATGCTTTAAAGCATGAAATGCCAAAACCCACGATGCGCTCATTATCATTGATTTTATAAAAATAAAACCATGTGTTTCCCACGGAATACTAGTTATATGAAACCCAATTTGCTTGGTATATTCTGGGAAATAGAGAGACCCTATAAAAAACGGAAGAAGCAATAAAAAACCTGAACAGATTGTACCTAAAAGCACAGGAAGAACCTCATTGCCTTGTACTGCATGTTTTTTACATAAATTGTGTAATCCCAAAAAAAGCGCGGCCAATAAGCCTAAATACATCCACATGGCGCGAATATAGTTTTTTACGCCATTTTCGAATTAGAATACTAGAGGATTTTTATCAATATTATTGATAAGCAATAAATCTAAATGTTTTTTTAACTGAAATTAATAATATCGAAGAAAAAGTTTAGCCATGAATCACATCTCATTTTTTAAAATAAAACCCTATTTTATTCAAAGGTATAACGTTGCTCAGCTGTTGAAGAAGCGTTTAGTAATTGGTGAAATGTGCTTATGGTATTAAAATCACGGGTAATTTCTCCAGATACAGCAAGTCCAGAAATACCCGTTTCTAATATCTTAGTAACATCATCTGTTGTTATGCCTCCAAAGCCAATAATTGGTGTTTTGGTTTTTAAAGCATCTATAATCGCAGTATAACCGTTTAAGCCTAATGCCGGATTTAAGTTGTCTTTAGTTGTTGTAAATCTAAAGGGGCCTAAACCAATATAATCGATGTTTTTACCTATTAGTGTTTCGCAATCTTGCAAGGTATTTGCGGTTCCTCCAATCATTTGCCAAGTGTATAAATGCTCTCTAGCAATAGTAGGACAGGTATCTAATTTTTCTAAATGTACACCGTCTGCCTTAATGGCTTTTGCTATTTTATAATGCTCATTAATAATCAATCGGGTTTGAAAATGAGCTGTGATTTCTCTAGCCTCATTGGCTAACTTTAAAAATTTTTTTTCTGAAACATTTTGTAAACGCAATTGCACTAATTCTGCCCCAGATGTACAGGCTTTTTGGATATTTTCTACATGCTCTTTTGGAGAGATTCCCTGAGATATATAATGTAATTTAGGTATCATCATGTTTTGGTTTTTTAATAATGGAATAAATCTATAAGTAAGAATAGATCATATGTATTGCACACTAATTTTAAAGCTAATTGACCTCTCTCTAAGTACTGACTATTCTTGAGTATTCCATAAAATGGTCCTCAAATCGTTTTAGTTTTGGGTGCATTTTTTCCGAATATAGTACAAACTGGCATTTATTAATACTTTGAGTAATCGACATAAGAGCGTTATATGCAGATTGTTGAACTAGAAAATCAGCATCATCAATACTAAATATTTTTAATTGAGAGCTGCTTACTCCATTTGATAAAAACAGCTTATTCAATGTACTTATCGTAGCAATAAGAATATCTACACCCTCATAGATTTCTGATTTTAGCAAATCAATATGAAGCTGTTCATGCCCTACATAAACACGCAACGAATTATGTTTAGTATAGGCTAAAAAAGTATCATATAAAGCCAAGGCTCTTTCCTTATTTTCTACAAGAACTATTGCTCTTGGAGCGTTTCCAACAGCCTCACATTTTAATTTTTGCAAGGTAGTAAGTATAAGCGTCGTCGTTTTTCCACTATCTTTTGAAGCTGTACAAAAAACATTGGATCCGCTTTTTATTACAGGAATGCTCTTGCTCTGAAAAGAAGTAGCGGTTAATATTTCTTGATACTCTAACATCTCTTGTAAATCGGAATGTAATTTTTTAAAAGGCATAGAAATTAAAGAGATTATTGTTTGGTGTCGTTTTATTTATAAATATTAAGACAAATATACTACCTGTAAATGACATAAATGAGAGTAATTACCTTTTTAGTGAATGAGTCAGTAGTTCGAGGTAAGACTCCTATTTCATTAAAATTGAAACCTTTGGTTAATAACTGGATTGGTACATTTGATGTTCCTATAAGATTAGGAGTGTCGGTTGGATTTGGACTCGCAGTTAGAACGATAATGAACCAAAAAAGCCAAGGAGAAAGGAAACCAATTAAATTTCGAAACTAATTACTAATTTATTCCTCTAGCAATTGAAAATTGAGCACTATTAATTCTTAATTAACTTAATAATTTCTTTATAGGAAGCACCAATAGGAATTTCTACACCACCAAGTAAGACAACATCTTTTGAGGTTAAAGCGGCAATTTTCCTAGTATTGACAATATAGGAACGATGAACCCTCAAGTAATAAGAAGGCAACTTTAAAACAAAAGAGCTTATTTTATCTTTTGTAATTATGATTTCGTTTGCCGTATGTATTCTCACATAGTCTTTAATACTGTCAATAAACAGAATGTTGTTAAACTCAATTCTAACCATCCTTTTGTTTGAATTAACAAAGATGTGATCTAAAGTTATATCCATTTCTGATGATGTGCGTTTACTGCTAGTGGCTGCATGTAATGCCTTGTATTTGTTGATGGATTTATAAAATCGGATAAAGGATATTGGCTTTAATAAATAATCAATGATATCCAATTCATAACCTTCCAGAGCATATTCTCTGTAGGCGGTTGTCAATATGACTTTTGGCTGTATCGTCGTATTTTTTATAAAATCGATACCTGTGACTTCAGGCATTTGAATATCTAAAAACAAAAGGTCAATACTAGAATTTTGAAGAAAATGTCCAGCAGTAATGGGGTTATCAAATGTTGCTACAAGTTCAAGGTCAGGCACTTTCATAATATGCCGTTCAAGGACCTTAATGGCTAGCGGCTCATCATCTACGACGATACATTTAATTCCCATATTACTTTAAATTAATCTTTAATACTATCTGAAAATCGGTGTCCGTTTTGGTGCTTTTCAGGTCATAGTTGTTTTTATAGTTCAGCTCTAATTGTCTTTGCGAATTGGATAATCCAATTCCGGCACGTGATTCATTTTCTGTATCGACCTGTTTTTTAGAAGGTAACGTATTATAAACTTTAAAGCAAAGTTGATCTTTATTTGTAGTTAATTCAATTTGAATTGTCGAGGCCTTCCGATTATTACTCGCACCGTGTTTAAAAGCATTTTCCACAAATGATATCAGGATCAACGGTGCTATCTTTACATTGAGGTCATGAAGATGGTATGTATAGTCCAAAGTTAACTTATCGCCATAACGTAGCGATTCCAAATCTATGTAATCCTGTATAAAGGCAATTTCATTTTTTAATGGAACTTCATGATCTTTACATTGATAGAGCATATAATCTAGCATCCCTGACAGTTTTAAAACAACTTCAGGTGCTTTTTCAGATTGTTCTAATGTCAAAGAATATAGATTATTTAATGTATTGAACAAAAAATGTGGATTTGTTTGCGCTTTTAAAAATTTAAGTTCGGTATTCGCCTTTTCTTTTTGTAATACTTCAAGTTGATGACGTTCTTCAAAACGATCCTTAAATGCCTTCGTCATAAACATTAAAAAAACAAATACATAGACTGATGGAAAATAAACGACAGCCAAATGAAAGGGGTCTGATAATATCGATACTAAGCTTCTCTCTTCGAAGTATTGAGGCATGAAAATTTTAGACAAATAAATGCTTGAAAGCTTTGAAAGCACTAAAAACACATATACCGATATTAAAAAAGAGCATCCAAACTTGAGATATTTCTTTTTAAATAATAGTTTAGGAACCTGATAATAGACTAAAAAATAACTTGCTAATAATTGGGCAGGCAAAAAACTTAAACTACTAATAAGTGTCTTTTCAACACTACCATCATTTAATGCAGCTAATACCGGTAAACTTATAACTAATAGAAACCAAAATACGAGGTGTGAAACGACCCTATTCTGAATGACCCAGTCGATAAAGTTCTTTCTTTTGACCATAGCGCATAAATATATAAAATATGAAACTAGAATCCCTTTAAAAAAGACGAATCTTAACAATCTAATGCCCAATCCTCGTTTGCTACGGAGCTAGCCTATTTTCCGTTACTAATAGGTTTATTTCCGCTAGAAGATGCGGTTCATCTATTTTGCAATTATTCATCAATCCTATTCAATACGTTTGTCTAATACGAGTACATAAATTGAGGAATTAGGGACCTAATTACTTCTAATGAATACCAAATGATAAAACTAAAAACTATGAAAAACATAACAAGACTGCTGTATTTCACGCTTCTATTAATAACAAGTATTAGCTATGGGCAAAACCTACCAAAATTTGTACATGTAAAAGGCGGTACGTTCACTATGGGTGACGAATGGGGCTTGGGCAATAAAGATCAACGTCCCACTCACGAGGTTAACCTAAAGGGTTTTAATATTAGCCAAACCGAGGTTACTGTTGCTCAATACCGCTATTATTGCGAGGCCACAGGGACAGCAATGCCCGAAGCTCCTAGTTGGGGTTGGCAAAGCAATCACCCCATGGTAAATGTAAGCTGGAATGATGCTTTAAAATATGCCAATTGGCTTTCAAATAAATTAGACCAAATAGTACGTCTCCCATATGAGGCAGAATGGGAATTTGCCGCCCGTGGTGGCAATAAAGCCAAAGGCTACAAATACAGCGGCGCGAAAAACATAGGCGATGTGAGTTGGTATGATGATAATTCTGACAATAAAACAAAGGCTGTGGCAGGCAAAAAAGCCAACGAATTAGGAATTTACGATATGAGTGGTAATGTTTTTGAATGGTGTATGGATAAATACGGAGGCGATTATTATGCCAACAGCCCTAAAAATAACCCCGAGGGTGAAACTGAAGGGGACGCTAGAGTAATACGAGGTGGTGGTTGGCACCTTGATGCCTCCTTTTGCAGTGTCGCTTTTCGCTACGGAAGCACTTTTAATGGTGAGTTGTATGACTATTTTGGGTTTCGTGTGGTTGCGATCAATGATAAACAATAAAGGTGGCTAGCAAAAGTCTAAAAAGACAATAAATATTATAAACCAACTTATAAATTGAAGGGTTAGTGGACTATTTACTTTTAATGAACTCAAATAATAAAAATATATAAAATGCATAAAGCGAATATTATTTTAATACTTATTTTGGTGTTACTCTTAAATGCCTGCAAAGCGAACAAACAACAGCCTACAGCCAGCAATGCTGCAACTATTGAAAGTCCCTATCTCAATCAAAAGCCACCAGGTTTAATTCCAGAAATGTTTGCTCCCGGTATGGTTTCAACTGATAATTGGGAAGTTGGTGGTGTCTTCACACCAAATCTTGAAGCATTTTATTTCCTCAGAGAAGTTGGAGAAAAAGAGGAAGATAAAAAGCAAATATTTATGGTTATTGAAAAGAAGGACAATCAATGGCAAGAATCAGTGATATCGGGTCGAGTAGGACAGGCTTTCATTTCACCTGATGGTAAAATCATGCATTTAGGTAGAAGATATAAAGAACGAACAGATAGCGGCTGGTCAGAGATTAAAAGTTTAGGGGCTCCTTATGACACCATTCCTATTATGCGAATGACGTCTTCTTCTAAAGGAACCTATGCTTTTGATGAAGCTGTGGAAGGCAGGAGCATTCTTCGTTATTCACGATTGATCAATGGCAAACGTGAAGCACCCATACCATTTCCAAAAGAAATCAACACCGGAAGGTTTAACGCACATCCTTTTATTGCCCACGATGAATCCTATGTTTTGTGGGATGGTCAAAGAGATAATGGCCCAAGAAATGCCGAAATATACGTAAGTTTTAAGCTAAGTAATGGTTCCTGGAGTAAGGCTATAAAATTGGATGAAAAGATCAATACAAACGCCTCAGAATTTGGGGCACGTGTCACACCGGATGGAAAATATTTGTTTTTCAATAGGAATACGGGCAAAGTAAAGCCAACAGACAAATACGAAAATACAGATATCTTCTGGGTAGATGCCCAGGTTATTGAATTACTCAGACCTAAAAAATAAAAACCATGAAAAATCCGGATGTTATTTTGATACTTGTAATGGCACTATGTTTAAATGCCTGTAACACTAAAAAACAGCACTCTAAAGCCAGTGATTCACCAACAATAGAAAGCCCCTATCTTGGGCAAAAGCCTCCGGGTTTAACGCCTGAAGTTTTTGCTCCCGGTATTGTTTCTAAAGGGGGTTGGGAATATAGTGGTGTCTTCACGCCCGACATGAAAGAATTTTATTTCATCAGAGAAGTTGAAGATGACAAGGGGAATTTTAAACAAGAATTTGTGATGTTTAATTATAAAAACAAGCAATGGATTGAGTCAGTGATTTCACCCAGAGTGGGCCAACCTTTCATCTCACCCGATGGTAAGACCATGCATTTGGGCAAGCGATACAAGGAGCGTACCGACGCTGACTGGTCAGAGAGAAAAAGCCTTGGTGGGCCTTTCGAGGAAATACTGATTATGCGCCTTACGGCTTCTGCTAAAGGAACCTATGTTTTTGACGAGGCAGGTTCAGATGATGGCGATGGTGTTATTCGTTATTCACGATTAGTGGATGGAAAACGTGAAGCACCAAGACCATTCAGTAAAGCGATTAACACCGGAAAATACAATGCCCATCCCTTCATTGCACCAGATGAGTCCTATATTATTTGGGATGGCAGAAGAGCTAGTGGATTTGGCCATTCTGACATCTATATCAGTTTCAAGCAGCAAGATGGCTTATGGGGTGCGGCTATTAACTTGGGTGACCAAATAAACACGAGTGCTTGGGAAGCGGCTGCAAGTGTGACTCCAGACGGTAAATATTTGTTCTTCAATAGGAATATGGGCTCAGACAAATACGAAAATGTAGATATATTCTGGGTAGATGCCCAGATTATTGAATCACTCAGACCTAAAAAATAAAAACCATGAAAAAAACGATTATTGTTTTAATTCTTGTACTGGCATTATGTTTAAATGCTTGTAATACTAAAAAACAGAGTTCAAAAAATAAAGACCAAGGAATCAATAATGTGCCTATTATAGAAAGTCCTTATCTAGGGCAAAACCCACCAGGTTTAAAAGCTGAGTTGTTTGCGCCTGACGTTGTTTCAACAGAAAATTTAGAAATTGAAGGCGTCTTTGCACCAGACATGAAAGCATTCTATTTTACCAGACAGGTAGAAGGTGAGGTCCCTAAAACGCATATCATTCAATATGAAAATGGCGGGTGGCATGAATCATCTGCAGCACCTCGATCGGGTGAAATCTTTATATCCACAGATGGAAATACGATGTACTTGGGAAACGCATATAAAGCACGAACGTCTTCAGGATGGTCAGAACAAAAAAGTTTAGGACCACTGTTCGAAAAATTTCCAATCATGCGCCTTACAGCTTCAACGGCTGGCACCTATGTTTTTGATGAACGCGACGAAATCGGCACCATTCGGTATTCTCGATTGGTTAATGGCGAGCGTGTAGCACCCAAAGCTTTCAGCAAAGAAATTAATACAGGAAAATGGACAAGTCATCCCTTTATAGCACCAGATGAAAGTTATTTGATTTGGGATAGTGAACGAGAAGGTGGATACGGTGCTTCGGATTTATATATCAGTTTTCGCCAA
>Ga0105356_10000806_pt1 | contig 30575 bp, 26 predicted proteins | sample GOMGulsemesocosm_3_FD_83502 | JGI IMG/M metagenome (GOLD analysis project Ga0105356, IMG submission 83502) | Methane-oxidizing microbial communities from mesocosms in the Gulf of Mexico - GOM9D Gulf of Mexico | ecosystem: Environmental > Aquatic > Marine > Cold seeps | place: Gulf of Mexico...
ATTGCACTCAATTCAATTTCCCATTCGGCTAAACTCACTGTATTTGATAGGATTAAATCTGCCATCTTGACTTTGCAACACCTTAAGATCAAAAACAGGAGCCGTGGCTCCCGTTACTTTCATTTATTCAAGTTTAACCTAGATTTAATTCTTGTATTCGCTCATGAGCGATTTCAGGAGTGGTTGCATTAGGTTTGGAATGCAAATTTGCTTTTAACTGCCCTTTTCGATGTTTAAGTGCAGAATCTAATTTTTTTGCCGCTACGGCAATGGTTGGGTACATCACTTCATCTGTGTTGGATGCAGATACTTTTGCTCCTTCGTAAGTGGTGCTTAACTCAACATGGTGCTTACCATGTTCTTTAGAAATAATAACATCTAATGAGATAAGAGTTGGAAAGTGGGTGGCAATTTTTGAAAACTTTTCTTCGATATGCTCTCTAATAGAACCTTTAACATCGACATGGTGACCTGAAATATTTATTTTCATAGCATTTCCTTTTATGATTGCTCTCAACTATAAGACTTGGGCTTTTTTAGTAAAAACGCAAGTCAAAAGTTAATAAAATTTGATTAAAATCAGCAAACGCTTAGTTTTCAAGCAAAATTAGTTTAATTAATTAGCTAAGAGTTATCCATTAAGCCTTTTTTCGTAGAGTTTTATTTCATGTTCAATCGAGGGCAAAGTTAATAATGATTTAAATGAGAAGCCTAAGCGCTGTAATAAAGCAATAGAAGCTAGATTGCCAGGGTTACAAATCGCTTGCAAAACGGGCAAATTTAGAACACTTAATGCGTACTCCACAACTGCTCCCAAAGATTCAAGGCCAAATCCTTGTCGACAATACTGAGATAAAAAAGCAAAGCCTACCTCTGGATATTCAACCCCGTCTCGCTTAATTAACCCACAAATTCCGATGGTGTTATTTGAATGACTTAACTGACAGCAATATAAGCTATACCCTAATGCCTTTTGCATCGCTAATGGCCCATCATTGATATAACGTAGAGCACCTTCAAGGTCTCTTACCCCTTTATCACCAATGTTCTCAATAAATGTTTTTTCATTAAGCAGCTGTAAAATCATTGGTGCGTCACTGTCATTGAGCGTACGAATAACTAAGCGTTGACTTTGACAAATTTGCATATATTAATCTCATTATTTTTAAGAAGCAAAAGGCTTTATTTAACTCGCTAATTAGAAAACTTACCTTAACATCCAAAAGTCAAAATAACTATTTTTGGCTGTTTTGACTTATCAATAATTAAGGAAAGTTTTCAAACTTTCTATGCCAACCAAAAGCATGTTTTTTTACATGCTTTGTTAGTTTCAAATTTTTTAATAAAGCCTCTCCCACAAATTCATTTTTACGCTATAATCTTTTTCTATTTTATTTAGCGCTATTTTTTTATTTAAGAGAATCATGAATGTTTGATGATATACGTCCTTATCATGACGATGAGGTCAATGCTGTCCTTAAAAAATTAATTAACGAACAAGAGCTACAGTCATCTATCGCTGGCTTCTCTTTACCTTTACTCTATAAGTTAATGCCTAGCTTGGCGCGCTCATTGGTAAAATGGTCAATTAAAAAGCGCATCAAACACTTACACACCATTGATGATATTCAAAATGAAGTTGCTAAGTATCTACAAAAGTTAATTAAGAAAAGCACTACAGGATTTACTTTCGACGGTCTAGAACATATTACTGCAGGTAAACCCTGTTTGTTTATCAGTAATCATAGAGATATCGTGCTAGATGCTGCTTTAGTTAATTATGCGCTACATAAAAGTAACATTGATACCGTCGCTGCTGCTGTTGGTGATAATTTATTGCACAAAGATTGGGTTGCGGATCTTATGCGTATCAATAAAAGCTTTATTGTTAAACGTAGTGAAAAAACAAAACGTGCTATGTTAACCGCTTCAAAACAATTATCCGCTTATATTCACCATAGTATTCAAGATAAAAAGCAACATATTTGGATAGCTCAACGGGAAGGTCGAGCCAAAGACGGTTTAGATAAAACGAATGCCGCATTAATTTCTATGCTGTTATTAAACAAAGAAAAAAAATCAGCTATAGGAGATTATTTGCAACAGTTGAATATAATTCCCGTGGCTATTTCTTATGAATTCGACCCTTGTGATAGTGATAAAGCTAAAGAACTTGCCGAAACTCAGGCTACAGGCTCTTATCAAAAACACGAAGGTGAAGATTTAAAAAGTATAACTCAAGGCATGTTAGGCCAAAAAGGTAAAGTACATTTAACTTTTTGCCCTCCTATTCAAGGTGAATTTGCCGACAGTAAAGAAGTGGCTCAAGCTATTGATCAGCAAATAATTTCCAACTATAAAATACATCCAAGTAACTTATCAGCCTATCATCAAGTTAATAATATTGAACCTGAATCTACATCATTAGATACACTTAACGAACGTATGCAGCACCTAACTCAAGAACAACAACAGTGGTTATTAACCATGTATGCTAATCCGGTTATGGCAAAGAAAGCATTGAAGAATTAAGAATAACCTCTACATTTATTGATTTATATTAATAATATTGTAAACCTTAAATTGTAAACTATACTTTCAAAATATAGTTCTTTAAGGGGTATCTACTTGTTTTCATTAGATCAAAAGCAAATGGAAAAAGTCGTTTCAGGCTTTCAAATACCAATAAAGCCTGAAGTACTAACAAATATTCAACAACTAATGTCTATCACTGAACCTGATATTGAAGAGGTCGCTGCTCTTGTCTCTAATGATATAGGTTTATCATCAGCAATCTTAAAAATCATTAATTCTCCCTTCTATGGCATGAACCGCCGTATATCAGAAATAAAACAAGCTGTAATGATGCTAGGCCTGACCACTATTAATAGTTTGGTTACCGCAATAGCTTTAAGAGGAGCCTTTGAAGGTGAGGCTGCTATTTCATTAGAGCGCTTTTGGGATGATGCGACTGATGTTGCAAACGCAATGACATTTCTTGGCCAAAAAGTGAAAAGTGAAATTCCTGTTGATATGCTTTACACCCTTGGTCTTTTTCACGACTGTGGTATTGCATTACTTGCACTCAAATACCCTGATTATAAAGATATACTCATTGAAGCCAACAACTCACAAACAAACTCTGTCGCACTTGAAGAACAACATTATCAAACAAATCATGCGGTATTGGGTTTTTATGTCGCCAGCTCTTGGAATTTACCCAAAGAGCTCTGTCAAATGATCCTTATCCATCATGATAATCAAGCAATTGTTGCAGCAAGTGACAAACAACAGCAATTAGCGTTAGCAGTATTAAAAGCAGCTGAAAACTTAACCGAAACCGCTAAACGTTACCAACAATCCAGCGACTGGCCACAAGTTAAAAAAGAAATACTGAGTATTTTAGGAATTTCTGAAGAAGATTATTCAGATTTAGAAGATGACTTTAGCGAGTTATTTGATGCCTAAATCATTTGACTGTAAAACATTATTTCTTTGCCATACATAGTATTGTGACATTGCATGCTGGGAGGTAGGCACTTATGCTTTGTCAGGAATAAAAAGCATGGCTGTTTATCCTATAGATAAAAACGCAGTTTTCACTGCGCTTTTATCAACTTAACTGAGTTCAAAAACTACTTCTGACGATAAAATGCAGACATCGCTTTATATAAAGAATACAGATCAACTTTCGAACCAACGGCATAAGGCGAATGAATAGATAAAATGGGCACACCAAAATCAATTACATCCATATTATCATTAGCCAAATCGCTACCAATAGTACCACCTGACGCTTTCCCTTTATACGTAGAGGTTTGCCATTTTATTTCATTGTTATCTAAAAAGTTACGTGTCCACGCCATATATTCTGAATTAGCATTAAAACCGCCACCATAAAGTTTTAGATTAATACCATTACCTAATCTTGGCGCATTACCTAATTCCCAAACACTTGCCCACGTAGGGTTAACACCGGGGTTAACATCAGCTGAAATAACCTTAGTATTACGTAAGACTTTACGTAAAATATAGTCGTTATAATCGCTGCCTTTTTGGTTATATAAAAGCCCACTGAGTAAGTCAACTAAGTAACTTGAACTCGCTCCAGTATTATTGATATTGCCAACTTCTTCATTATCAACCAAATAGGCTATTGACGTATATTCAGGAATTTCTTGTTCAAAAATAGCGGTAACAGCAGCAATGGAAGAGGCCTTATCATCTTGACCATAAGCAGCAATCATACTGCGGTCAAAACCAACATCTCGTGGTTTATTTGCTGGCACAAGTGCAAGCTCTGCTGAAACAAAATCATCAAGCTCAATGCTATATTTAGTTGTTAAATAATCGGCAACTAAGTCTTTCATTGATTTTTCAAAATCAGGCTTTGAAGCAATAATAATATCAAGCTCTTCTTTTTTGATCACGTCGCGACTGGTACGTTTTCTATTCCCTGAATCAACATGAGGAGCAAGGTCAGGCACTAAAAAAATAGGATCTTTATCATCAAAACCAACTGATACATTTACTACGCTGCCATCTTTTTTATCGATGCGACCAACCAAAGCAAGTGGAATATTTACCCATTGATAGGTTTTGATACCGCCGTGAACGTAAGTTTGAAACATTGCAAACTTTTGCTTTTCATACAAAGGTCTACCTTTTAATTCTAATCGAGGAGAATCAATATGAGCACCCACAATGCGTGTACCCTGCTCTAAGCTTTTTTTACCAATAACGATTAAAGAAATAGTACGGTCGCGATTAACATCATAAAAGCGGGCACCTGGTTTTAAGTTACTTGTCTCAGTTAACTTTTTAAAACCTTGTTGCTCTGCTCTTTTAATCGTCTCACTTACAAAAGTCAGCTCTGTTGGTGTTTTGTAGATATAGTCTTTATAAGTATCAGCATAGGTTTCTACAGCTTTTAGCTCTTTTGCAGATAAGCTTAACCAACTTGAAGCATGTTCTTTTTTATCCGTTGTTTTTTTATCTTGCTCTTGTGCATAACTAACGCTTGAAAAAGCTAGAGTAATAGCAATTGCTGCACTAGTTAAAGTAGATTTGATCTTCATATAAGTTTTATTCTCGCCATAAAATTCAGGATAAGCCATTCAAATGACTTATCCTGAGGGGTACATAGAAGTGCACGCAGTATAAAAGTTAATAACAATCACTGACAAGTATTAATCGATAACTTGTTAGAAACCGTCGACGGTTGTTATTCATAAAAAATTTTCTGCAACATTTTAACCTAAGAACTAAGGATCTAGTTTATTCGTTAATTTTTCCATTACCAGCTCCAAGCGTTTCATTTCTCTTAATACCGACTGACGGTTCATTTCCATGAATGACCACATTTTTAATGCCATTTGCATCATGCCACTAAAAATCAAAATCACCGCCCAATGCAATTTAAACATTAACTCTCCTTCAACAAAAAAGAATTGGTAACCCGCCCAAAACATCACCACAGTAATAGCAAAAGTTACGATGCCAACCAATATCATCCAACGCCCTAATGAACCTTTAAACGCATTAGCTAACATTTTAAAAATACCCGGCTCATGAGCTAGTATTTGATCTAGTTGCTTTGACTCTTTATTTAACTCATTTTTAATTTTTTCATCAATGTTCATTTAAACATCCTCTTGTGTAAGTAATTGTTCTTTCAACCATTTACGCGCTCGGTTTAATCGTGATTTAATAGTTCCTATTGGTACATTTATCACCACGGATATTTCAGCAATCGTTAATTGTTCTAAATAAAAAAGATAAATAGCTTGGCGATCAATAGCTGGTAATAGATCAATCAGTGATAAAAGATCACTATGATCCTTTCCCTGTTCTTCACTAACGACACAATCGTAATCGTCAGTGGTAAAACTCAGTACATCATTATTGTTTTTTTTAATTAAATCTAATGTTTGCCAACGAACCAGTTGATACAGCCAACTTTTAAAAGCTCTAGGGTCTTGCAAGGTTTTGACTGATTTAACTAACTTTATCCAACTGTTTTGTACAGCATCATGGGCTATTTGTTCATTACGACAAATTTTAAAAGAAAAGCGCAATAACGAACCATGAAAATGGTGGCAAATTAGATTAAATGATTGCTCACAACCCATTTGCATATCAATAACCAACATTTCAATTTTTGCTTGTTCCATAATGTCCCTAAAAACGTTCTGAAAATGCAGAGCAGATTCTTCGATAATACACACTAGACGAATGAAAATTAAAAAAGGTTCACGATAATTTACTTTAGTCATATTATTTTACATTTCACTAGAACCGTAAAATTATCATACAATTCCACCATGGCTTAGCTTTGCGATTAATGTAAAACAACAACTTACCGCAAAATTAGGTTGTTAGTCGTTAAACGCTAGTTATACATTTACCCAGTGTGATATAACAATTGTTGATATTTTGTTAACAACACACATTTTAGCTAAATTATTTGCCTAAGCTGATTACCTACAACAATTAGCTAAACTAAAACATTAAGGAATCGAGAGAGATGACCATTAAAAAGTCTCCGGTAGCAAAAGCCCTAACTATTGCCTTACTTTCTAGCGCTGCTTTAGTCGCTTGTGAAAAAAACAATACCGCCAGTACTGAGCAAGCCCCAGCGTCAACTGTCACCACAGAAATCACTGAGGCAGCAACTAAATTAGTGCGATCAAAAAGTGAATCACTTGAAGCTACATATGCTGAAATGCGTGCTAAACAAGTCAGTAATGTCAGCTATAACCTAAGCGTTACTATTGATAATAAAAGCGAAAGTTTTTCAGGTTCAACACAATTAACCTTTGATTTAGCGAAAAACAATCAAAATGACTTAACTATTGATTTTGACGAAGGCACTGTTAATTCTTTAAAAATTAACGGAAAAGAAGCTAAGTTCAGTTATGAGAAGTGGTTTATTACCATACCAGCAAGTGAATTAGCTGCCGGCGAACAAACCATAACGATTGATTACCAACGACCGTACTCAACTGACGGCTCTGGTTTCCATCGTTTTGTAGATCCTAAAAATGGTGAAGTCTATTTATACACAGATTTTGAACCATATGATGCAAACCGATTATTCCCTCATTTTGATCAACCTGACTTAAAAGCCAGTTATAAAATTGATGTAACCGCACCAGCACATTGGCAGATCATTAGTGCAACACGTGAAACCAATATCACTGAAAATGGTGAGATAAAAGTATGGTCATTCCCTGCTTCTGCGAAGTTTTCATCTTATATATTTTCACTTCATGCAGGGAATTACGCAGTATGGGAAGATAAGTTTGAAGATATTCCATTACGTTTATTTGCTCGTCAAAGCTTAGCCGAATATGTAAATACCGAAGAGTGGTTTATTCCAACGAAGCAAAGCTTTGGTTTTTTTAATAAATATTTTGATGTTAAATACCCTTTTGGCAAGTACGACCAAATTGTTGCTCCCGACTTTAATGCTGGTGCGATGGAAAACGTCGCTGCAGTAACATTTAACGAAGGTTATATTGCCCGCGGTGAAAAATCTACCAGTGCACGCATGAGCTTAGCTAACGTTATTGCTCATGAAATGGCACATATGTGGTTTGGCGATTTAGTGACTATGCGTTGGTGGAATGGTTTATGGTTAAACGAAAGTTTCGCCACTTACATGGCTAATTTAGCTATTAGCGAGGCTAGTGATTTTGAAAATAACTGGGACGTTTTCTACTCTGGCACTAAGCAATGGGCGTACCGCACTGATGATTCAGTAAATACACACGCAATAGAATTACCGGTTGCTTCAACAGGCGAGGCAATGAGTAACTTTGACGGTATTACTTACGGTAAAGGAGCCTCTGTTTTAAAGCAGTTACCTTATTATTTAGGAGAAGAGAATTTCCGCATTGGTGTAAGTAACTACTTGAAAAAGTTCTCTTACCAAAACACTGACCTTGATGATTTTATTGGTGAACTAGGTAAAGCTGCTGGTAAAGATATGACACAGTGGACGCAAGATTGGTTATTTAATGCGGGCTTAAATACTATCAAAGTTAATTACCAATGTAGTGATGGAAAAATTAGTGAGTTTGCCATTAACCAAACGGCTCCAGAGGGTTATCCAACTTTGCGTGAACAACGTGTACAAATTGGTTTATACAATGTTAACGATGCGGGCAATGCGATGACATTATCCTCGGCTACTCCCATCATGTATAAAGGCGCGACCACAGAAATTCAAGAAGTTATTGGTAAAACCTGCCCTGATTTAGTTTATCCAAACGAAGCTGACTGGGGTTATGTAAAAGTAGATCTTGATGAAAAATCATTGGCCTCAGCTCAACAACACATTAATGCTATTGATAACACCACTATGCGTTTAATGCTATGGCAAAGCTTGTCAGACAGTGTGCGTGATGCCAACTTAGCTGCTGACCAACTTGTGCACTTTGCTATGGCAAACTTAGCGGGTGAAACCGACTACAATGTAGTACGTAAAATTGCTAGTACCTTAACTTCTGCTTTAGGTTATTTAACTGTAGCCACTCGTCTAGAACAAAAAGACTATTCTGAACTTTATAAAGAAGTTGAGGATTTATACTTAAGCTTATTAGAAAAAGCCGAAGCAGGCTCTGACTTCCAAAAGCTATGGTACGGTCGCTATGTGAGTGTAACTAAAACCAATAAACACTTGGCGAACCTGCAAAACATTTTAAATGGAGAGAAAAGTTTCGATGGCATCACTATCGATCAAGATAAACGTTGGAGCTTAGTGGCTAAAATGAACCGTTATCAATTTGGTAACTATCAAGCCATATTAACTGCAGAGAAAGAAAAGGATATTACGGATTCTGGCGTTAAAAGTGCTATTTATTCAGAAGTATTACGCCCAGAGCCAGCAGTGAAAGAAAAATGGTTTAACGTGGTGATCAATAACCCTGATAAACTTAAGCTTTCAACGCTACGCTACATTATGTGGGGGTTATTCCCGTCTGAACAGCAAGCATTAGAAGCACCTTATAAAGATAAAATATTAGCCCATATCCCTAAACTGAATGAAGGTAGCGATTTAGGGTTATTGGGTTCGTTTACGGGCTCAATGTTGCCATCTCAATGTACTTTGGCAAGTGAAGCTGAATTAGCCAAACTTATTGAAGAATATAAAGAGATGAAGCCACAAGTTTTAAAAAGTGTTAAAGCAACACACCAACAAGTTGGTCGTTGTCTAAAAGCATTAACCTTGCTGAAGTAATAACTAAAGTGAGTTAAGAAATGATAAAGGGCTTCCTTGGTGAAGCCCTTTTTTTCAGAAAAATAATGGTGATTGTTGCTCTAAATAAAAAATAAGTACCTAGTTCCATGAAGAATATGTTGTGTTCACATAGCTGTAAAAGAACTACGAATGCCAAATGTCACAAAACAAACCAAGTTATCGAGGAAAGTTCATGCAAGTTGACTGTTATTTCACCGAACAGATAAAATAGTTAAATTAGCGCTTTACCTTTAAGATTGCTTGGGTATAATTCTCCTCCGTTGCAGGGGTGTAGTTCCAATTGGTAGAACAGCGGTCTCCAAAACCGACGGTTGGGAGTTCGAATCTCTCCACCCCTGCCATCTTTTCTTTCATACCAAATTATAATTCTTTTGATAATCTAATTAAAAAATAAAATAACGCTGAATTTTTTTTCGTGATTATTTATACTGACGCTAACTTTCTATTTTGTAATTCACGCTAATCGCCTATGAGTGTCACCAGCAGACAATTTAATCATCTAAAAGCAATGGGCATACAATTGTGGCAACGAAAAACAATTGAGACTGAACTTGAAGAAAGCAATATAGAAGAAAGCAATATAGAAGAAAGTACAGGTATTGTGCAAGATGAAAACGCTTTAGCAATTAACTTCAAGCAGCTTAGTAAAAGTATGCTATTTATCGATATTCTAACCTCCCTAAACTTAGATTTAGCCGATGTCGAGTCTAAAAATGAAGCTAAAAGTGATCAGCAAAATATCAAAGTTCTTGATTTAGGTTTGATCACTTGGGAATTTATTGAACATTCAGCCATAACATTTAGCAATAATACCTTAACTACTCCATCATTAACTGACATTGCACAGTCTCCAACGCTTAAAGCCACTTTATGGCAAGCTTTTTACCAAAATAACTTATAACCAAAAAAACGACTATGACTAGAATCTATCGAGCAATAAGTACTGATGATGTAAATACGTTAATGCCTATTGAACAAGCCTGTCACGTGCATCCATGGAATGAAAAAACCTTTACCAGCTGTATTGGAGGTCGCTACTTTGGTTTTTCGTTAACCGTAAGTCAAACGCTAGTTGGCTTTTACATTGGTGAATATGTCGCAGGTGAAGCAACATTAATGGATATTAGCATTGCACCTGAACAACAAGGAAATAGTTACGGCAAAGATTTACTAACACACTTTATTAGCCATGCTAAATCACTAAGTGCAACACAAGCTTTTCTAGAAGTTAGAGCAAAAAATATTTCTGCCTTAATGATGTATATTAACAGCGGCTTTAATGAAATTGGTCGACGGGAAGGATATTATCCTAGCAACAGTGGCTTTGGCTATGAAGACGCCATTGTGATGAAAAAAAGTATTTAGTCTTATCTTTCATGCATTACAAAGTTAAACACTTCTTTACCCAGCGTCACTATTTTGCTTTTATTTCTTTCATTACACTTATTTCTCTTATAATAAAGAGTAATGATGGCTAATGGAAAATTACGTAAATAGAAAACTTGCTGAAGATATAATTACCCATGCACTTAAAAATATGATGGCAGCAACTCAGTTAGATAAAATACAGTGTAGTAAACTCTTAAACATACACCTCACTGGCTGCCAATCAGTTTTGCGACCGACTCAAGAAATTATCAGCCATCAAGAAAGTGATTATATCGCAAGTTTATTTCATTGATTTGATAGTTTCTGGAAACACGTCCATTAAATAAAAGGATGTCATTATGCCATTAACTTCAATGTCTTTATCTTTTACATATTGAAAGCCAATGGATTCATAAAGTTTAATTCCTATTTCATGATTTTTTCTTACTTTAAGGAATATTCTTTCTAACCCTAAGTCTTTAAAACCTTTATCAATAGTAGCAATAGATAGTGCTCGACCAATCCCTTTTGATAGATGGCTCGCTTTAACAGCAATATAAAATTCAGCTTCAAGTGATGAAGTAAAATCAAGCATTGTAAATGCAACTAAGTCAGGTTTAAATCCAGAAAAACTAAGACAATGTGTATTACTTCCAATAGTATCAAGCCATCCGCCACTTTTAATTGAGTAATTTAACTCTAGAAAAGGTAACTTATATTCAGGCCACTGTAGTATGGATTTTTTGTCCTCATTGGTTAAATAATCAACTGTTAACATCAGAGTTAACCAATTGAATCAACAAGTTTAGACTCACTAAAAAGTTGATTAAAAAACTGTTTATATAAGTTTATTTCATCAACTTTAAATTTAACTTCACCACCAACAAATGACCTGTTTTTCAATTTCCAAAGAAAAACGGATTTATCATCAAAAATACCAAAGTCTATAGATCTTATTTCATTAGATTTAGTTCTTAAAGTTACTGATTTATCAATTGCACTTTTCATGATATACCGAACGTTTATTCCTGCATCTAGTTGATTTTTGAATGTAGCTTTTAAACCTTCAAGTTCAACGTTATCATCAACAATAAATATTTTTTTTATGTCAACATGTTCACCAAAAGATTTAGCTTTTTGAATTGCAAGCGCTGCATCAGCCCAACTTTGATCATAAATTTCATCAGAATTGATGTAATTAGTCGCATAATAAGAACGGTTAACATCCCATAATAAATCCCGCCAAACATTCGGCATATGTCTATCTTCAAAAGTTACAACGCCATATTTGAGAATATATGACATTTTTTCGTCTGAGCGGTTTTTTCCTTCACAAATAAGGGTTATTAGATTTTCATATGTTGATTTTACTTTTTGAATATCAGCTTGCTGTCTAAATGATTCAATTAAAAATATAAGGATCATTGTACATAATAAACCAACAACAACACTTAACAATGCGGACAATGATGAACCATCGTCTGAAATCTTCCATGTCAAAACTCCAACAACTATGCCAGTTGCGATTTCTATAGCTTTAAGTAAGTATTCCGTAGATAGCTTCATTTTAAAGAAAAACCCTAATGTGCTTTAAAAAAATCACGTTAAAAAACGAATGATTTTATATATGTTAATTATAATTCAATAGCTTACCAAAGAAACAGAAGGAAGTGGGAAATAAAAATGAGATATAATTTAGCAAAATAACAAATTTGAAAGCTATAGGTTTGAAGAGTTTAAATTTAAAGCTTCGACAGACCTTCATATTTAGGAGGCTGAACTAGCCGCCTTTACGATAAAATATTTATTCGCTTTGTTTTTGATATTCAAAAAAAGATCTCACCAAAACACAGATTAATGCTGCCTAAAACATCTGTTTTCGTTATAATCCTTTTCCATAAAATTAAGTATTCCACTTTCAACTATTCACACTTTTTAATTACAGGTATTTTGCATGTCGGTACAACAGCAAGAAGTCGATTTACGTCGCACTTTCGCTATTATCAGTCACCCTGATGCGGGTAAAACCACCATCACTGAAAAAGTATTACTTTTTGGTCAAGCGCTGCAAAAAGCAGGAACAGTTAAAGGTAAAAAGTCAGGTCAACATGCAAAGTCTGACTGGATGGAAATGGAGAAGGATCGTGGTATATCGATTACCACCTCAGTAATGCAATTTCCTTACAGCGGTTGCTTGGTAAATTTGCTTGATACTCCTGGTCATGAAGATTTCTCGGAAGATACCTACCGTACATTAACCGCAGTTGATTCTTGCTTAATGGTGATTGACGTCGCCAAAGGTGTTGAAGCACGTACAGTTAAACTAATGGAAGTCACCCGCTTACGTGATACGCCTATCATTACCTTTATGAATAAAATGGACCGTGATGTACGAGATCCGATGGAAGTGATGGATGAAGTTGAAGATGTATTAAAAATTAAATGTGCACCTATCACTTGGCCAATTGGTATGGGTAAGGAATTTAAAGGTGTTTATAATATTTTAACTGACGAGATATTTTTATATCAATCAGGTTTAGGTCACACCATTCAAGAAAAAAGAATTATCAAAGGTATTGATAACCCTGAATTAGAAACCGTACTTGGTAGCTATGCAGAAGATTTACGTGATGAGTTAGAATTGGTAGTTGGTGCTTCACACGAATTTAATCTTGAAGAGTTTTTAAACGGCGAACTAACCCCCGTATTTTTTGGAACTGCATTAGGTAACTTTGGTGTTGACCACATGCTTGATGGATTAACAAAATGGGCACCTAAGCCTTTACCTCGCCAAACCAGTACTCGAGAAGTTAATGCCGAAGAAGAAAAGTTCTCTGGCTTTGTGTTTAAAATTCAAGCGAATATGGATCCTAAACATCGTGACCGCATTGCTTTTATGCGTATTTGTTCTGGAAAATATGAAAAAGGCATGAAGATGCGCCAGGTTCGCATCGGTAAAGATGTAAAAATTGCTGATGCCGTTACTTTTATGGCTGGCGATCGTTCAAATGTAGAACAAGCTTTCGCAGGCGATATCATTGGTTTACACAATCACGGTAGTATTCAAATTGGTGATACCTTTACTGCAGGTGAAGAAATGAAATTCAGTGGCATTCCAAATTTTGCCCCTGAAATGTTCCGTCGTATTCGTTTACGTGATCCATTAAAAGCGAAACAATTACAAAAAGGCCTTATTCAATTATCAGAAGAAGGTGCGGTACAAGTGTTTCGTCCATTTAACTCTAACGAAATGATTGTTGGCGCGGTAGGTGTATTACAATTTGAAGTTGTAGTACAACGTTTAAAAACGGAATATAAAGTAGACGCGATTTATGAGCCGATCAGTGTAGCTACTGCTCGCTGGTGTACTTGTGATGATGAACGTATTTTAGAACAGTTTCAGAAGAAAGCTTACGATAACTTAGCATTGGATGGTGGTAATAATTTAACCTATATTGCGCCAACGATGGTGAATTTAAGTTTAGCGCAAGAGCGTCATCCGGACATACAGTTCCATCAAACCCGAGAACACTAAATTTGGTGTTGTAGATTGCCCTTTTTCGGCGTTGCTTATTATATTTTCTTCAGTCATTTAGTAAACTAAACTCCTGAAGAAAAATAAGAAGCGCCTTGCTAAAAGACCATCTACTTAACCAAATAATTTTATTGTTGTATTGATAAAGCTGAAAAGCTCCTTACAAAAACTGAGCAAATAATTTCTATTTAAAGAAAACAGAGATCCAAATGAATATTAAACAAATACTGTCAGAAAAAGTTAGTGCAGCCATGGTTCTTGCTGGTTTACCTGAAGGGACTAATCCAGCCGTAAGTCTCTCAAATCGTGCAAATTTTGGTGATTATCAAGCCAATGGGGTGATGGGTGCAGCTAAAAAGCTAAAAACTAATCCGCGCGAGTTAGCTACTGAAGTTGTCAAACACTTAGACCTTGCAGGTATCGCTGAAAAAGTTGAATTAGCTGGTCCTGGCTTTATTAATATTCATTTAGACAATACTTGGTTAGCTCAGCAGCTAATCAATATTGCCAGCGACAAAAAACTGGGGGTTGAACAACGCCCTTCTCCTCAAACAGTAGTTGTTGATTATTCAGCGCCGAATTTAGCCAAAGAAATGCATGTTGGGCACTTACGTTCGACCATTATTGGCGATGCTGTAGTACGCGCATTAGAATTTCGTGGCGACAAAGTTATTCGTCAAAATCATATGGGCGACTGGGGTACACAATTTGGGATGTTACTCGCACATTTAAGTGACAAACTTGCTGCGGATGAAGTGGCTGAAACAGCGCTTGCCGATTTAGAAAATTTTTATCGTGAAGCTAAAGTACGTTTTGACGATGAAGAAGGCTTTGCCGACCGAGCGCGTGATTACGTTGTGAAATTGCAAGGTGGTGATAAAGCTTGTGCAATTTTATGGCAGCAATTTATCGATATATCCATTACTCATAGTGAAGACATCTATCAAAAACTTAATGTCACATTAACCCGTAATGACATAATGGGTGAAAGTGCATATAACCCAGACCTCCCTATAGTCATTGAAGAGCTAATGGCAAAAAATATTGCTGTTGAAGATCAAGGCGCTAAAGTTGTATTCATTGAAGAAATGGCCAATAAAGATGGTGAGCCATCTGTATTCATCGTTCAAAAATCGGGCGGTGGTTATCTTTATGCTACTACCGATTTATCTGCTTGTCGTTACCGTAGTGAGCAATTAAAAGCGGATCGCATTGTTATATTTACTGATGCTCGTCAAGCATTACACTTTAAACAAGTAGAAATAGTTGCTCGTAAAGCAGAATTATTACCTGAGCACGTTGGTTATCATCATTGTCCATTTGGCATGATGATGGGTAATGATGGTAAGCCATTTAAAACACGTACCGGTGGCACCATTAAACTTGCCGAATTACTTGATGAAGCAGTTGTTCGTGCAAAAGAAGTTATCAAAGAGAAAAATCCTGATTACGATGATGAAAAACTGTTAGAAATTGCCACTAAAGTTGGTATTGGCGCAGTTAAATTCGCTGACTTATCAAAAAATCGTACCAGTGACTATATTTTTAACTGGAAAACCATGTTGAGTTTTGAAGGCGCAACCGCCCCATATTTACAATATGCTTATTCTCGCATCCAAAGTATTTTCACTAAAGCAGATGTGAATCAGGGTACATTTACTGCCAACATATCAATTATCGAACCACAAGAAAAAGCCTTAGCATTAAAGTTATTACAACTTGAAGATGTTATTGATGCTGTAGTTACTGAGTGTACACCAAACCTGTTGTGTAATTATTTATATGAATTAGCAAGTTTATACATGAGCTTTTACGAAGCCTGTCCAATCTTGAAAGACGGTATTGATGAAACAGTTAAGCAATCTCGTTTAGCTTTATGTTTACAAATATCAAATACCTTAAAGCAAGGTTTAGATATTCTAGGCATTGAAGTGATGGAACGGATGTAATGCTAGATTTTAGTTAGACTTCTAGTTAGATATAAAGAATTTAAAGGAAAAATATAGCACTGTAATGAAGATATTATTTATTGATAGCATTGATAAATCGTTAACAGAAGTCGCTGTGTTGTTTAAACAGCACGGCTGTAAAACTGCATTAACTGCTGACCCATTACAAGCGCTGAAACTGCTAAGCAAACATAAGTTTGATGTTGTTATTACCGCGGATAAACTTGAAAAAACTAGCGTTTTTAATTTACTAAAAGCCATTTCAATAAAGTTCGCTGCTGCTATCAGAATAACGATTCAAGAGAATGAAGCAATAAGTAAAAGGACTGACAATTATGCTAACAGTTCTATCAAGCAGGTTGCACATTATGTTTTTGAGCAACCTCTCGATAACAGAGCAATATTAGCCACAGTAATGGCACTTAAAGACAGCTGCAAAGCAATCAATAAAGATGTTATTGTGAAAGCCGTTGCTGCCGTTAAAACTCTGCCTAGTCCACCAAAAGTTTATCTTCAGCTCAATGCTATTTTAAAGAACTCAAGTACTGACTCTGAAAAAATTGCCGAGATCATCAGTCAAGATCCCGCTCTTGTTGCTAAAGTATTACAATTTTCCAATAATGCTTTTATGCAAAACGGCAAACCGTTAACCAATATCAGTGATGCCATCACAAAAATGGGCGTTGATACTTTAAGTTGTATTGTGATGACGGCAGAGTTATTTTCATATCAACCTGACATTCCCAATTTTTCTATTGTTGAAGAACAATTGCATAGTCTTGCTACCGCTAGGTTTGCCGCAACATTAGTGGATGTAAAGTTAAAGCAAGATGCACTACTAGCCGGCCTGTTGCACGATATTGGCAAATTAGTGTTATTTGAAGTTGATAAAGCATTGACCTTAAAATACTTCGCCAATCAAGCAAGAACGTCTGGTGGCGTAGAGTTAGAAAAGCGAATTTTTTCCACCGATCACAGCCAAGTAGGTGCGTACTTATTACATATTTGGAGTTTTCCTTATCATATTATTGATGCGGTATTACTACACCATAATGAAAGTAAATTGATGAAAAGTAAGTTTGGTATTGCACAAGCAGTTTATCTGGCTAATAGTTTATTAAAGGATCAAGAGCCCTCTCCTGAGTTTATTAAGCACTTTGCTTTAACCAATAAGTTGGACAAGTTAAAAAACAAAGCTGCAAAGTTTCAATAAGACAGAATATAAACAGCTAAGAGGATTAAGATGCATTTTACTGATAGTCATTGTCACCTTGATTTTCCTGAGTTTAGCAAATCGTTCACTCAGCTATTAATGCAATGTGAAGAACATGCCATCAAACGCATCATTATTCCTGCCGTAGAGCCAAAACAATGGTACTCCTTGCTTGAACTAACCAAAACTTATAGTAATAAACACAACCAATTATTTGCTTGTGCTGGAATACATCCATGGTATTTGCAAGGATTAAGCACAAGTCACCTAGACGATTTAGCATGTTTTATTAAAAACAATCAGCAAGATCTGCTAGCATTAGGAGAAACAGGTATTGATGGGGTGATAGCAAAAGAGCAAAATAATATCTCACAACAGCTGGAATTTTTTATCCGTCACATCGAGCTGGCAAATCAATTTAGTAAACCACTGATCATTCATCATCGACGTTCTCATCAAGATCTTATCCAAGTATTAAAACAATACAAGGTCGATCATGGCGGTATTATTCACGCCTATTCTGGCAGTTATCAGCAAGCAATCACCTATATAGAAATGGGCTTTAAATTAGGTATTGGTGGCACGATCACATATCCACGAGCAGAAAAAACGATTAAAGCCATTAGACGTTTACCCTTAAGTGCTTTAGTGCTGGAAACTGATGCACCTGCTATGCCTCTTTATGGTGAGCAAGGAATAAGTAATAGCCCATTAAACCTAATTAAAATTTTTAATCACTTATGTAGTATTCGAGCAGAAAGCCCTGAAAAAATATCCGAGATTATTGAAAGCAACATTAACGAACTATTTTTTGTCAACTCTAAACCCCTGTCGACTAAAGCGATTTAATCCACGCGTTAATAAAAAACCAACAACACCAGCTAAAATTAGCATTAAACGGAACAAATCAAAGTTTTGCTTCCCTGATAATTCCAATGCTGAAATCAGTGATTTTTTTACGATAGTTATACGCACATATCCTTTTACTTCATCATCACGAATCTCTACAACAAAAGGCACAAATTTGTCACTACGATCTGCTTTTAAGGCTGAGCGTCCAAAAAGATCATTCATACTGATTTGATTATTTGACGAAAAAATAAGCTGACCGGTTTTATCGTACAAGCTAATATCTTTCAGCCAGTCATTAGCCGTTAATTCATCAATGTAGCGCTGGATGTTTTTTTTACTGTCAGGTAGTAATACTGTAATACCACTGACTGTTTGTTTAAGGTATTGCTGAGAAATATCGTTAAAGTGTTGATTAATCGTCTGTTGATTACGTTCATTAGAGAACAGCCATAGATTCATTAAAATAATAATAATGAAAATCGCTATAGCTAATTGCATTATTTTATTATAAATCGATGATACTTTAGGGTATAAAGGCTGTTCTATTTGTGTCATAGGCACGATGAGTTTATTAAATTCATGTTAACGTTCATTTTTATACTATAGCATCATTCAAGTTAAATAATTGCTATAACTATAACTCAGATAAAAAGGCTGTATTGTGTCAATTGCTATTCAACGTTTTCCCCAAGAAGCTATTCAACAACTTAGCTTGGCTGAGTTTATTTTTCCTAAACAATCAGCGAACGCCCTGCCTTGTATTGTTACTTTTGAAAATGATAATTGGCAAGTCGCTAGCCAATTATCATTAGTGAAACTACCTAGCCATGCTTCATCTATTGCAATGCAAAATCCATCAACAATTGAGCTCATTGTTTTTAGTGATATAAAACTCTCATTACTTGCTACCTTAGTAAAGAAGTGCCAATTATCTATACTTAGCCTCAATGCTATTAATCAGCGAAACAAGTTGATTAGCTATCGCTTTAATGTAAGTTGTCAGCAATTAATCAGCGCACGAGAATCATTAGCGGAGTTTGCTTTAATCCATAAAATTGAAGCGGCATTAATTGAAAAAGCCCCTAAACTAGCCACGGCTGGCGTCTTAGTAATGGATATGGATTCAACAACGATTGAAATCGAATGCATAGATGAAATAGCGACTTTGGCTGGCGTTGGTGAACAAGTAGCCGCAGTTACTGAGCAAGCAATGCTAGGTGAGCTTGATTTCGCTCAAAGCCTACATCAACGAGTAGCAACATTAAAAGATTCACCAGAAAGTATTTTGGCAGAAGTCGCTAAAAACATTCCTTTAATGAATGGCCTTGAAGAGTTGATTGCTGAATTAAAACAACATCACTGGCGCATTGCCATAGCATCAGGTGGTTTTACTTATTTCGCTGATCATTTAAAAGACTTGCTCACACTAGATGCAGCGCACGCCAATGTTTTAGAAATAGTTGATGGCAAACTAACAGGAAAAGTTTTAGGCGATGTTGTAGATGCTCAAGCAAAAGCAGACTGTTTAATTAGCTTACAGCAACAATATCAGCTAGATGCTGATCAAACGGTTGCGATGGGTGATGGTGCGAATGATTTAGTTATGATGAATGCTGCAAGCCTAGGTGTCGCTTTTCATGCTAAACCACTCGTATTAAAACAAGCAGATTGTGCCATCAACTTTTCAGGGTTAGATTGCCTTATTCATTGGTTAAAATAGTAGCTTAATTAACTTTACTTAATCACCCAACAGGTTGTTTACGTTATTGCAGTAGAGATATGATGACGAATGAGTGTTTCTTGAGTAATATCAAAAAGCTGTACAACTCCGGCGACGCTCCAAATATCTTGCTCTATTTGTTTACCTCGATGAATAGCGTATGAACTAATATAACTTAATTCAGGGTTTAGATAAGCCATATCCGGCGCCCCTGTTCGAGATAATTTCACTTGTAAGCAAATAAACTTCCCTCGTTTTAATGCTTTACTGATAAACATTTTTCTTAATGTTTCAGATTGAAGTTCAGTGCCTAATTTCGTAGTCACAGCATGATCAACCATCTCGTTATCGAAATTTATCGAAATATATAACACATCGTTAATTGGCTCATCATCAGGTTGCATTTTCTTTAAAGTCGAATGCATTAAGCTGGTGGCTTGCATGTTATTTAACAAAGGATATAGGTTGTAATGTTTTTCTCTATCGCTTAATTGTTTGCAATAAGACAGAATCTTAGCGTTATCATGATTAGTAGTAATAGCTTCAATTTTATAGCGACTACCACTAGTTTGTATAACTAAAGACGGTATGGTCAAGCTTCCGCTGTAAATGTTACGTAAGGCTTTTGCCAAGCCTGGACTCAACATTGTATGCTCATCAAGCGTTAATTTATCTTTATTTTTTTGAATGAGCGCCTTAAAAAAAGCTCTCCCAATATGTTGATGCTGCTCAACATGCACACGAAAGTTAACCACTGTTTTAGCTTTATTAACTAGCATTACTTCATATGGCAACTCTTTTAAATCAAATTCTTCAGTGATTTTTTGAAGTGCTGGAAATGAAACATCAACAATATCGCCTTTTTTTAATTGTACGGTTTGTTCGAACTCAACCTTTAAACCTGATGCAGAGAAGTCTATAGAGTACCCTCGCCATTGCACCTTGTTAGCAATAGTAACTAAAGGAGTTTTATACTTAAATCGTGGCTCTTGTCTTTGGTTATTATAATTAATACCAACATTATCAACTGATTTATTCGCTGATCGTTTATGTCCAAAACGCTTTAATTTGGTAGTATTGATATTTTCAAAAGATAACTCTTGATAAAAAGCTTTGATCATATTGTCATTTATTTCATGTGCAACAACAATAGAGGATAGTTTGCTCAGTGTATGATTAACATCATCAGATAAGGGTAAATTTAAGTACTGATCTTTTTTAGTTAACGTATTCGCTAGTGTTAATGGCGAATTTGCCAACTCAGGATCTAACGTTAATAGTGATAATTGAGTGATAGCGAAGCTTGTTTTATCAGCAGCAAAAGCTAAGAATTGTGTTCTAAAATCTTCATCTTCAAGCAGCTGGATATCATCAGCACTATAAAAATAGGATTTTCCTTGGCTATTATGAATAAAGCTATAAACAATCAATGATTTAGATAACTTCTTTGCTTTCTTTAAGCGTATTAATCGCTCTTGAGTTACCAAACAATTTAGGGTTGATTGTCTATTTTCGTCTTGCCAATATTGAACAACGTTCTGATTATTATGACAGGTTAATGCATACCTAGGTTGTTCAACCCCATGTTTATCTTCAATAAAAATGGGTAACTCATTCAACTTAGGTAACAAAAACTGCTCAAAACTACGTGACTGAAGTGCCTTGATAGAATTATCTAAGTTAATTTTATAGCGACGTTTGTTACCTTGGATAAACCCTTTGAGAAAGTGCTTAAAGCCATCACGACGTTCATCAACCGTATAAACTCGACAAACACCAACCAATTGCATATCTTCAAAAGTCTGAATATTACGTATTTCATAGGTAAAATTACTGTCTGTGCCAAATTGAAAATCGTTTTCTAAGCCAACAAATTTTATGGTGACCATTTGACGAACTTTAATATTTTCAGCTTTACTAAAACGGAACTTACAACCATCAGTACTAATATCAGAGCTTGTTGCCTCAATTGAATGCTTTTCATTCAAAAATACTTGGATCGAAATAGCATAATTCATTCGCTCTTCACTACGATTAAAATAAGGCCCAAAGTTATACAATTCGGCAGGATACTGAGTTTTCTCAAATATCTTAGGCTTTGTCACTTTGCTTTCGATTGGGTTGTTTAACTGAGTTTTCTCTTTTTGATAAATAACTCGAAAATTGTTTTCAGTATTCATTGTCGCTTCATAAACACCAAAAGTATAACCGCCATATTCAGCAACTGACTCTTGAAAAACTTTAATGGCAATATCATCGAGGTAATGGATACGTTCATCTTGCTCAAATGGGCGGCACTCACCATCAACATGACCACGTAGATCAATTAAACGTGTACAAGAAGCAGCTAAACGCTTTAATTCCATTTTTAATAAAAAGCGTTCAGTTTTAGGGATTTTTTTTGTCAACAAAGTATAACGAGCTTCAAAGTCACTGTTTAAAACTTGACCTTTAAAATCATCGATGATCGTTTTATATTTTGAAAAATCAGTAGTCATGTTCGTTTTTATTCTTTCTAGTAAAAATCGCGAAATAAAATTAATAAACTTTCACTTCAAATAAATTGAATTTATTATAAATTGATTAACAACAAAATAACACTTTCAATAATAATGAAAAAAAACATTAAAAGTTGCGTATTAAGTAGATATTAACCATTTTAATAACGTATATTGCAACAAATAAAGCAATAACCATACCCTTTAAGGTAAAACATGGCTAAAAATAAAACTGCATTTGTATGTACAGACTGTGGATCTGAATATTCACGCTGGCTAGGACAATGCAACGACTGTAAAGCTTGGAATACCATATCTGAATTTAGACAAGCTAAAGCGCCTGTACGTAATGATAATCTTTCTGGTTTTGCTGGTATGGCAACAGGAAATGAACCAAAAGTTCAAACTCTTGACACTATTGACCTAGGCGACTTGCCTAGGTTTTCTGCAGGATTTGCAGAGTTTGACCGTGTACTTGGTGGCGGTATTGTTCCCGGTAGTGCTATTTTAATTGGCGGTGAACCAGGTGCTGGCAAGAGTACTTTATTATTGCAAACTATGTGTGCGCTTTCTCAGGACATGCCAGCACTTTATATTACGGGTGAAGAGTCACTACAGCAAGTAGCTATGCGAGCTAAACGTTTAGGGCTAAAAGCTGACAAACTAAAATTACTTTCAGAAACGAGTGTGGAAAACATTTGTCATATTGCTGAAAAAGAAAAGCCTAAAATTGTTGTTATTGACTCCATTCAAGTGATGCACATGAGCGACATTCAATCAGCGCCTGGCAGTGTTTCACAAGTACGTGAAAGCGCAGCGTTTTTAACGCGCTTTGCTAAGCAACATCATGTAGCAATGTTACTGGTTGGTCATGTAACCAAAGATGGCTCTTTAGCAGGACCCAAAGTATTAGAGCATTGTATTGATTGTTCCATTATGCTTGAAGGTAGTACAGATTCACGTTACCGAACTCTACGAGGAAATAAAAACCGCTTTGGTGCGGTGAATGAACTTGGCGTTTTTGCCATGACCGGCACAGGCTTAAAAGAAGTGAAAAACCCGTCTGCTATCTTTTTGTCACGAACAGAAGAGCAAACAGCTGGTAGTGTCGTTATGGTTTTATGGGAAGGTACACGACCATTACTCGTTGAAATTCAAGCGTTAGTTGATCACTCAGCCTTAGGTAATCCTAGGCGTGTTGCTGTAGGCGCGGATCAAAATCGTTTATCTATGTTATTAGCAATTTTGCATCGTCATGGCGGTTTACAAATGAATGATCAAGATGTTTTTGTTAATGTAGTTGGCGGAGTAAAAGTCACTGAAACCAGTATTGATTTGGCATTGATATTAGCGCTGGTTTCAAGTTTTAGAGATAACGCTTTACCGCAAGATTTAGTAGTATTTGGAGAGGTTGGCCTATCCGGTGAAATACGCCCGGTTCCTAGTGGGCAAGAGCGGATAAATGAAGCAGCTAAACATGGCTTCAAACGCGCTATTGTACCTTTTAATAATATGCCAAAGCATAAAATTGACGGCATGGAAGTGATAGGCGTTAAAAAATTAAGTGAAGCTCTGGACGTTATTTAGGTTTAAATCAGAATCGAAACCAAGTAATAAAAACGGTAGCATATGCGTTACCGTAATTACTTGGGTTTCATGGCACTAACTTTATAGCGCTAGCTTGAATTACTCAGGTTCATAATCTAAGTTAGCCGATAACCAACGCTCAACTTGCGGTAAAGTCATCTCTTTACGTGCGGCATAATCTATCACTTGATCTTTTGCCACTTTCGCCACAGCAAAGTATTTTGATTCTGGGTGAGCAAAATACCAACCACTAACCGCAGCCCCCGGCCACATAGCAAAGCTTGACGTAAGCTCCATACCAATATTTTCTTCAACATTTAGTAATTCCCACAACAAACCTTTTTCGGTATGCTCAGGGCACGCAGGATAACCCGGAGCGGGTCTAATACCTTGGTACTTTTCACGAATTAAATCTTCGTTTTCCAGTGATTCTTCAGGAGCATAACCCCAGTATTCTTTACGAATTTTTTCATGCAAGTATTCAGCACTCGCTTCTGCCAAGCGATCAGCAACAGCCTTTATAAGAATACTATTGTAATCATCATGCTGAGCATTATATTCTTTAACTAAATCATCACAACCAAACCCTGCCGACACTGCAAATGCGCCAACATAATCTTTTATTCCTGACGCTTCATCTGCCACATAGTCAGCTAAACAACGGTTAAACTGTCCTGCAGGCTTTTTACTTTGTTGGCGTAATTGATATAATCTCATTAATTGCTGCTCACGGTTATCATCTTCGAAAACAATTAAATCATCTTGTTGACGATGCGCGGGGAATAATCCAAATACCGCTTTTGCTTTCAGCTTTTTATTATTGATCACATCGTCAAGCATAGCGTTAGCATCATTGAATAATTTAGTTGCTTCAACTCCGACAACTTCATGACGTAAGATCAATGGATATTTCCCTGATAACTGCCAAGTCATGAAAAATGGCGTCCAATCGATGTATTTTCGCACCACATTCAGATCAAGTTCTTCAAGTACGGTTACGCCTAATTTATTCGGCATTTTTGGTGTATAGTTTTCAAAGCTGATCGGCGTGGCATTTTCTCGCGCATTTTCTAATGAAATTAAGCTTGAACGTGGGCCTTTTTTATAATGACGTTCGCGTACACGATCATATTCGTCATTTTGTCGTTCAATAAAAGCAGCTCGTTTATCATTATCATCAGACAACAGTGTACTGACTACCGAAACTGAGCGCGAAGCATTAGGAACATAAACTACAGGATGCTGATATTGTTGCTCTATTTTAACCGCGGTATGTGCTTTTGAAGTCGTCGCACCACCAATAAGTAACGGCAAGTTAAAATCAAGACGTTTCATTTCTTTGGCAACATGTACCATTTCATCAAGAGAGGGAGTGATCAGCCCGGACAAACCAATAACATCAACATTTTCTTCTTTTGCTACACGTAGAATATCGTCACAAGAAACCATTACGCCTAAATCGATGATGTCGTAGTTATTACACTGTAAAACCACCCCAACAATGTTTTTACCAATATCATGTACATCACCTTTTACCGTGGCGAGTAAAATTTTACCATTGGATTTAATCTCAGTTTTCTCGGCTTCTATAAACGGGTTTAAATGCGCAACTGCTTGTTTCATTACCCGAGCTGACTTTACTACTTGCGGTAAAAACATTTCGCCTGCGCCAAATAAATCACCGACGGTATTCATACCATCCATCAATGGTCCTTCGATTACATCAAGCGGACGGGCAGCTTCAAGGCGCGCGGCTTCGGTATCTTCAACAATAAATTCGTTAATACCTTTTACTAATGAATGTTCTAATCGTTCTTTTATAGGTAACTCACGCCAGCTCAAATCTGCTTTATTATTTTTACTTCCGGCTTGGCCTCGATAAGCTTCAGCGACATCAAGTAAACGCTCGGTCGCACCGTCATCGCTATTTTGAATCACATCTTCAACGGCAAGACGTAAATCGTCAGGAATACTGGAATAAATAGCGAGTTGTCCCGCATTAACGATGCCCATATCCATACCATTTTTGATTGCATGATATAAAAATACCGCATGTATGGCTTCACGAACCGGATTATTACCACGAAACGAGAAAGAAACGTTTGATACGCCGCCAGAGATCATTGCATGAGGTAGATTTTGTTTAATATCTGCAACCGCTTCAATAAAATCAACCGCGTAGTTATTGTGCTCTTCAATCCCCGTAGCAACAGCAAAAATATTAGGGTCGAAAATAATATCTTCTGCAGGAAAACCAATTTCATCGACTAAAATACCGTATGCACGTTTACAAATTTCGTATTTACGTATGCGCGTATCGGCTTGACCTACTTCGTCAAACGCCATAACAATAACGGCTGCGCCATATCGTCGTAGTAACTCCGCTTGTTTACGGAAGTTTTCTTCCCCTTCCTTTAAACTGATCGAGTTAACAATACCCTTACCTTGAATACATTTTAGGCCTTCTTCTAAAATGTCCCATTTAGAAGAGTCGATCATGATAGGTACTTTAGCGATATCAGGCTCACCAGCAATTAAGTTCAAAAAGCGCACCATTGCCGCCTTTGAATCAAGCATGCCTTCATCCATGTTGATGTCTATAATTTGTGCGCCGTTTTCTACTTGTTGTAAGGCAACTGCGATCGCTTGATCGTAATTCTCTTCAGTGATCAAACGTTTAAAAATAGCAGAGCCAGTAACGTTAGTGCGTTCACCGACATTAACAAATAATGAGTCACCTTCTATCGTTAATGCTTCAAGTCCTGATAATCGACAAGCAGTTTTACGGGACTTTATTTCACGAGGCTGTATTGTAGCAACTGCATCAGCCATGCCTTTTATATGCTCTGGCGTAGTACCACAACAGCCACCAATAATATTTAAGAATCCGGAATTCGCCCATTCTTTAACATGAACATCCATATCTTCAACGCTGAAATCATATTCACCAAAAGCATTAGGTAACCCTGCATTTGGGTGAGCTGAAACGGCAACATCTGATATCAGGCTTAACTCTGCAACATATTGCCTTAACTCTACTGGCCCTAGCGCGCAATTCAAACCAAAAGAAATCGGTTTAGCGTGACGAAGTGAATTGTAGAAAGCTTCCGTCGTTTGCCCTGATAAGGTACGCCCTGAAGCATCGGTAATAGTACCTGATATCATTACCGGTAAACGTAACTGTAATTCATCAAAAACGGTTTCTACCGCAAAAATTGCCGCCTTAGCATTCAAGGTATCAAATATAGTTTCGATAAGAATAATGTCTGAACCTCCCTCAATCAGGGCTTTGGTAGATTCAATATATGCATCTTTTAGTTGATCAAAAGTAACGTTACGAAAAGCGGGATCGTTTACGTCAGGAGAAATTGAACAGGTTCTATTTGTTGGTCCTAATACACCAGCAACAAAACGTGGCTTATCTGGATTTTTCGCCGTAAATTCATCAGCGGCAGCACGCGCAATTTTAGCAGCTTCAAGATTTATTTCAGCACTGTACGACTCCATATCGTAATCAGCCATCGCAATAGTGGTTGCGTTAAAAGTATTGGTTTCAAGAATGTCAGCACCTGCCTCAAGATATTCATTATGAATAGCCCTAATAACCTCAGGTTGAGTCAGCACTAACATATCGTTATTGCCTTTTACATCAAGATGCCAATCAGCAAAGCGCTCACCACGGTAATCTTGCTCTTCAAATTTATAGGCTTGGATCATGGTACCCATAGCACCATCTAAAATAAGAATACGCTGCTGTAATTGTTGCTCTAATAAGCTATACGATGATGATTTATTCATGCTACTTCTCTAATTTACTTTTAACTAAATATTTATCAAACAAAAATATATGATTCTTCAAGTACTAATTTAACTCTAAATTATATGGGCAAGTTTAAAGAAAGAAGTACGGAGTTGACGTTAGCCAATTAGTACTTTAAACGCCTAAAATTTCATACAACGGCAAGTTAGTTACAGCTTAAATTTGGGTATCTGGATGAATCGCCTGAATATTATTTGCATCCAGCTTGTATGGTGTAATTTGATATACATAATAATTCAACCAGTTTGTAAATAATAAGCTGCCATGACTACGCCATGAACTATGCGGAGCCTTGGTCGTATCATCATTAATATAGTAGTTTTCTGGCTTTGCTGCTTGTTGATCAACTTTAAGATCACGCTGGAACTCTTCATCTAACGTAGTGGCGTCATATTCTGGATGACCAGTTAAATATACCTGTTGTTTATTTTTACTCGCAACGACATAAACACCAGCTTGTGTTGACTCTGCAATAATTTTCAAATCAGGTACCGATAAATAATCTAATTTATCGATATAACCATAACGTGAATGTGGCACATTAAAGAATTCTTCAAAACCACGAGTTAGCAGTTCTTTAGGGTCAACCGGACTGTGCTGAAAAACACCTGATAATTTTTTATTCCGCAAATGACGACTTAATCCATAATGATGATAAAGCGCGGCATGGGCTGCCCAACATGAAAACATTGTTGAGGTAACATTTTTCTCTGCCCAATCAAATACTTCACAAATTTTATCCCAGAAAGTAACTTTCTCGTAATCCATTAACGCAAGCGGCGCTCCTGTGACGATCAGTCCATCATATTGTGTGTCTTTAATATCATCAAACATACGGTAAAAGTTATCCAAATGTTCTTTCGGAGTATGCTTAGATTCATTGGCGTGAATACGGACAAAATCGACATTAATTTGTAATGGTGTATTTGAAAGCATGCGCAAAATTTGTACTTCAGTTTCAATTTTATTGGGCATTAAATTAAGAATAGCCACTTTCATCGGACGAATCTCTTGATTTGCCGCTCGATGTTCAGACATCACAAAAATATTCTCTTCACCTAAAATAGATAAAGCAGGTAATTGATCTGGAATTTTAATGGGCATAACTTTTAACCTAACCACCAATTATTGACAGAAACATACAAAATAAGAATAGCATCGAATTTTACCTATATCTTTAGCTATGTCAACATCTAAACGTATAGATGGCTAAATCAAAATTTAAATAATAAAAAACCATCTAGAGCAGATGGTTTTATAAGAAAAGTTTTCGCAGTAATAACTATTTGAGATGATTAGAAATATGCACTACTCTGCGATTGCTTCTTCTTTTTCTGGTGCAACATTTTTAGCTAGCAGCATATCTCGTAACTTAGTATCAACATCTTTTGCCATATCAGGATGCTCTGCTAGGTATTTTGCCGCATTGGCTTTACCTTGACCGATACGTTCACCATTACAGCTATACCATGCACCTGCTTTTTCAACAAAGCCATGTTTAACACCTAAATCAATTAACTCACCTAGGTTGTTAATTCCTTCGCCATAAAGAATTTGGAATTCAGCCTGCTTAAATGGCGGTGCAATCTTGTTTTTAACTACTTTAACACGGGTTTCATTACCAACAATTTCATCACCATTTTTCACTGCACCAATACGGCGAATGTCTAGGCGTACAGAGGCATAAAACTTTAATGCATTACCACCTGTAGTTGTTTCAGGTGAGCCAAACATAACCCCGATTTTCATACGTATTTGGTTAATGAAAATCATCATTGTATTCGACTTTTTCAAATTACCAGTTAATTTACGCATCGCCTGAGACAACATTCTTGCTTGTAGACCCATATGAGAATCTCCCATATCACCTTCAATTTCAGCTTTTGGGGTAAGTGCTGCAACCGAATCTACTACGATAACATCTACCGCTGCAGAGCGTGTCAGCATGTCACATATCTCAAGTGCCTGTTCGCCAGTATCTGGTTGAGAAACTAATAGTTCATTGATGTTAACACCGAGTTTTTCGGCATAAATTGGGTCAAGTGCATGCTCTGCATCAACAAATGCACAAACTTTACCATTACGCTGTGCTTCAGCAATCACTTCTAGAGTTAAAGTTGTTTTACCACTTGATTCTGGACCATAAATTTCAACAACACGACCAAGTGGTAAACCACCAGCACCTAAAGCAATATCTAGACCTAAAGATCCGGTAGAGATAGTTTCAACATCCATGGTGTTATTATCACCAAGTTTCATAATTGAACCTTTACCAAATTGACGTTCTATTTGACTTAACGCTGCGGATAATGCTTTTTCTTTATCGTCTTTCATCTTATGCTCCGTGGATCTTTTATCGAATTTCGTTTTGATGAGAGAAGTATACTGTATAGTCGTACAGTATCAAGCTTTATTGCATTTTTTTTTTACCCTCTAAAAATTACAACTGAGGTATACTTTTAATCTATTGATAATAAAGAAGTTAAACAGCCTGAATAACTTTTTAAAATTCTAGGTTAAAAAGTTACTATTTCATAAAACCAAATCCACACAGTACTTTTTAATAATACTGTTCAGTATGAATTTTCAATCAAATGATAAACTATTTGCAAATTATTTGAGCGCAATGATAGATAAAAAAATAAGATCTATGCTACCTGCTTATGGCATAATCTATCCTACTAAATAATAACAATTGATACGAAGAGTTACCGCAATTCAATGACAACAGCCATAAAAGATCTTTCCTCACATACCCCAATGATGCG
>Ga0105356_10000808_pt1 | contig 30532 bp, 31 predicted proteins | sample GOMGulsemesocosm_3_FD_83502 | JGI IMG/M metagenome (GOLD analysis project Ga0105356, IMG submission 83502) | Methane-oxidizing microbial communities from mesocosms in the Gulf of Mexico - GOM9D Gulf of Mexico | ecosystem: Environmental > Aquatic > Marine > Cold seeps | place: Gulf of Mexico...
AGGCAGCATAGGCTCTTTAATAATACTGTCTAACACGTTACATCACCTCGCTTAAATCAACAACAACGCCGGATTGACGCTCGATCGATTGTGCCACTAGCTGCAACAGTTCGACGCCGCTGCGGTTATCAATCCAGGCCCCTTGTTTTAATTCAAAATGATGACCGTCGAATTTAGTCGCCACCCAAATTTGGTGTAATGGCTCTTGGCGATTAATAATTATCTGACTTCTATCACTAAATGCCAACTTTAGTACTCCGGCACTGGTCTCATAATCAAAGTCGACCAGCGCGTCGACCAGCGCGTCGTCCAGCGCCTGTTCAATTGCCATTAAATGGTCATCAACTACTTGATGAAACTCGCTATCATTCATCTCAATCTCCAAAAATATTGCTTTTCCTAATCACCATGCGATTATAGGGCTAATTGAAGCAATAAGCACCGGGAAATCGATGCACAAACTGACTATATTATGCGTTTTAGGCCTTTTATTAGGTGGATGCGGCCAACGTGGCCCGCTTTATCATGCGCAAACAACGCCTGAGCAACATACACCAGCGACAAAGCAGACTGCCAAGCCCGAACAAAACGCAGGGCCGAAACAACAGACTGCCGAGCCGAAAGACGCGCTTGAGATTAAACACACGCTTGAGACTAAACACACGCTTGAGACTAAACGCACGCTTGAGACTAAACACACGCCTGAGACTAAACACACGCCTGAGACTAAACACACGCCTGAGACTAAACACACGCCTGAGACTAAACACACGCCTGAGACTAAACACACGCCTGAGACTAAACACACGCCTGAGACTAAACAAAGAGAAGATGAGCACTAATGGATTTTTTTAATTTTAAGCAAGACCAACTATTTGCCGAAGAGTTAGCCGTTAAAGATTTGGCTCGCGACTACCAGACTCCGCTTTATGTCTATTCGCGAGCAACCATAGAACGTCATTGGCACGCCTTTGACCAAGCGGCTGGCCAGCAACCTCATCTCATTTGTTATGCGGTGAAAGCCAACTCGAATTTAGCCATTCTCAACACCTTAGCCAAATTGGGCTCTGGGTTTGACATCGTCTCTAAGGGCGAACTAGCTCGTGTACTCGAGGCCGGCGGAGATCCACAAAAGGTGGTATTTTCTGGCGTAGGTAAATCTGAAGAGGAAATTCGCTATGCACTCAATATTGGCATCTATTGTTTTAATGTCGAGTCATTACCAGAGTTAGAGCGCATTTGTGCTATCGCCAGCGAGATGGAAAAGGTTGCGCCCATTTCCATTCGGGTTAATCCAGATGTTGATGCCGGCACCCATCCGTATATTTCAACGGGGCTCAAAGAAAATAAATTCGGTATTAGCATGGATGAAGCCATTGCTGCATATAAGTTTGCAGATAACGCCCAATCATTGCAGATAAAAGGAATCGATTGCCACATTGGCTCACAGCTTACCGATCTATCGCCATTTACAGATGCGCTGCAAAAGGTGCTGCAATTGGTCGATACATTAAAAGAAATGGCCATCAGCATCAGCCATATCGATGTCGGCGGCGGCTTAGGCGTGACCTACCAAGATGAAACACCACCGCAACCCGCCGAGTATGCGCGGGCGATTGCGGCGGCTTTAGTCGAGCACCCACATCTTAGGGTAATCTTTGAACCCGGCCGCGCCATCATGGCCAATGCCGGCATTTTAGTCTCAAAGGTCGAATATTTAAAAGAAACACCCGATAAAAACTTTGCCATCGTCGATGCAGCAATGAATGACTTAATCAGGCCTTCGTTATATAGTGCTTGGCAGGAAATTGTTGCAGTAGAGAACAAGCAACAAACCAGCATAAATTATGACGTGGTGGGCCCGATCTGTGAAACCGGAGATTTTTTAGGTAAATCAAGAGATTTAGCAATAAATGCTGGCGACTATATTGCAATACGTTCGTCCGGTGCCTACGGCTTTACCATGGCCTCCAATTATAACTCTCGGGTAAAAGCAGCTGAAGTGATGGTCGATAAAGATCGCGCCATCGTAATTCGCCAACGCGAAACTTTAGCCGATTTATGGCGCGGGGAAGCTCGAACAGTGGATAGCTAAACCGATAAGATGACCACTAGGTCAACTATCTACTAATCACTGTTATAACAATAAGATACTAAATGTTATTAAATTTTTCTAAGATGCATGGCCTCGGGAATGACTTTGTCATGATTGACGCTGTGTCGCAAAATGTTTTCTTGTCGAAAGACCAGATAGTTAAACTCGCCGATCGCCATACTGGTATTGGCTTTGACCAGTTATTAATGGTCGAAGCGCCATATGATCCCGAGCTCGATTTCCATTATCGTATTTTTAATGCCGATGGCAGTGAGGTCGAGAATTGTGGCAACGGCGCACGCTGTTTCGCACGTTTCGTACGCATGAAAGGACTTAGTAACCGCTATCGTTTAGGGGTTAGCTGCAAAGGCGGCAAGCTGCAACTCAAGCATGAACGCAATGGGCTGATCACCGTCTCTATGGGTGTACCACAGTTACAGCCTGCGAAGGTGCCATTTCAAGCCAACAAGCAAGAGTCTACCTACATCTTACGCGCCCAAGATAGCACTATTTTTTGTGGCGTGGTGTCGATGGGTAATCCACATTGTGTCACCGTGGTAGATGATGTCGAAACCGCACCAGTGAATGAGTTAGGGCCATTACTTTCGTTACACGAGCGTTTTCCTGAAGACGCCAATGTCGGTTTCATGCAAATTATTTCTCGTAGTCATATTAAACTACGCGTGTATGAACGCGGCGTCGGAGAGACTCGCGCCTGTGGTACTGGTGCCTGTGCCGCTGTCGTGGTAGGACAACAACAAGGATTACTCGACTCTACAGTCACCGTTGATCTACCTGGCGGCAGTTTGAAAATTAACTGGCGCGGCGATCGCAGCACCTTAAAGATGACCGGACCCGCCGAGCATGTGTATGACGGACAGATAAGACTATGAGCCAATTAGACGAACTATCATCTTTACTCGATGAATCTATTATTGCTGAATATCTCGAGCTCAACCCTGATTTTTTTAGCCGCCACCCTCAATTGCTCGCTAGCCTAAAACTGCCGACACCTCACGATGGTACGCTGTCTTTAGTCCAACGACAGCACAGCATTATGCGCCAAAAAATTGCAACGCTAGAAGATGAGATCACTGCGTTGATGGGTATTGCCGCCCAGAACCAGCAGCTTTATCAAAAATTCACACAGCTTTTTTATCAATTACTTAACTGTCAAACGGTCACTCAACTCGCCCAATCATTGAGTGATTACTTCACCGCACAATTGGCGTTAGACCACGTCGCCTTAATTCTGTTTTCCGATGACGCGCCAGCAGGCTTGGCACAAAAACGCCAAGGGTTCGAAAACCTAATGGTACAGCGACTAGGCCGCCATAAGCACTATTTTGGCCGCATCAACCAACAAGAACAACAGTTACTCTTTAAAAACACAGTGGAAGGTTCGCTGGCGCTGATCAGCCTAGGCAATCATGGTGAACTAGGTTTGCTAGCTATCGCCAGTCATGATGCCAATCATTTTCATCCTGAGATGGATAATTTAATGCTAACCCAACTATGCCGTCTGATTTCTAGTTTAATCAATCGCCTGTCATAATAATGAAAGTCGTACTGGAGCAGTTTTTTAGCCACCTGTTAAACCAGCGTCGGCTATCAACGCTTACGGTAAGTACTTATCAGCGTGCCTTGCTCCCCTTGCTAGCACGCTTGCAAGAACAAGGCCTGACCACTTGGTCACAACTCTCCGGCGATCTAATTAAACAATGGATTGCCAGCAATCGCCAGCGTGGCCTATCGCCACGCACCATCGCGATGCAATTATCATCACTGCGCAGTTTGTGTAAATACCTCATTGCCAATCATCAGCTTAACCAAGATCCTTGTGTTGGGATCAAGGCGCCAAAACAAAATAAGCCATTACCCAAAAATGTGAATGTCGATCAACTCAATCAACTGTTAAATATTGACGATGACGACCCACTGGCGATTCGTGATCGCGCGATGATGGAGGTATTTTATTCCAGTGGCCTACGATTAGCGGAGTTAGCCAACCTCAACATCGGTGACATCGACAGCAACCAACAATTAATTAAGGTCACGGGCAAGGGCAACAAGCAACGTTTGATCCCAATCACCAAGATGGCGCTTAATCAACTAAAGCGCTGGTATCAAGTTCGAGATCAGCTTGCGTCAGCGCATGAGCAAGCAATTTTTGTTAGTCGATTAGGCAATCGAATATCACATCGCAGCATTCAGGTTAGGATCAAAAAATGGGCACTGCAGCAACAAATTGTCACCACTATTCATCCGCATAAACTACGTCACTCCTTCGCCACACATATGTTAGAAGGCAGCAGTGATTTACGCGCGGTTCAGGAAATGCTAGGCCATGCCGACCTATCGACCACACAAATTTATACCCAATTAGATTTCCAGCATTTAGCCAAGGTTTACGATAAAGCGCATCCTCGCGCCAGAACCAACAAAGACAAAAAATAAGTGAGTATGCGATGAATATACGTTGTTACAAAACTTTTACGCAACCGTTAGCCATCGGTTTTGACCTAGACGATACTCTGTACGACAACGCACCGGTACTACGTTTAGCAGAGCAGAAACTGCAACAGTTTTTACACCTCCACCACCCCAAGACAAGACAATATGACAGCAATCATTGGTTTGACTTACGCCAGCAAGTTATCGCTCACACACCAGCGCTTATCAACGATACATCTGCCGCCAGAAAAGCAGCCTTAACCTTGGGTTTTACCCAGTTAGGTTATAATTTTATGGATACTGAGCAGGCGGCGCAGGCAGCTTTTGAAGAGTTTCATTATTGGCGTAATCAAATCACCATTAGTGATGATATCCATCGCCTACTGGCACAGCTTAAGCAGAAATTTAGGCTTTTTGTGATCAGTAATGGCAACGCCGATGTCGATAAAATTGGCTTAAGCCAATACTTTGAATTTACTTTACACCCAAGTCCAGAGATAGCGATGAAGCCCGCAACCGATCTTTTTAGTGCCGCGCAACACCACTTAGCATTAGCACCACAACAGATTTGTTATGTTGGCGACCATCCCGTATCAGATGTTGTCGGGGCTAATCAGGCACAGTGGCAAAGTGTATGGTTAAACAGCCACAATGTGCGTTTAAATCACAACAAGAAACCACTGCAGCTACCGACTCTCGAGATCACTTCAATCTTGGCGCTGAGCGCTATGCTAAAGTGATTTAGCATAATTAATCATCAAGACTATTTATTTCTGTCTATACTTGGGCTAAGGACAATGATGGTATTAACTTCAAGCATATGATTCTAGGAGCTGAGCATGAACGAATATGATCAACCAAAGAAATCAACGAATCAGCGCAGCGCCATGAGCCGAGCCAACAACAAATTGAACAGAAGCGGCGCCAGGTACATCAGCGCCTAGAAGCACTCAATGACCAGCGCCTTCTCAAGCGTTTAATCAGCGACGAATGGGATGATTAGTTAAACCGTAATATCGCGATGCGCGGCCTCAATAAACGCGATTAATGCCGGTGGCTCTATCGGCCGAGCAATATAATACCCTTGGCCAAAATCACAGCCCATCTGTTTAATTAATAGATGCTGCTGCGCTGTTTCGATGCCTTCTGCAACCACTTCAATTCCCAGTTTCTTAGCCATGGTAACCATGGTTTCACAGAGTATGAAATCATCGTTGCCAAGCGCCATATTTTGCACAAACTGCTGGTCGATCTTAAGTATATCAATCTTATATTTGGTCAGGTAGGCCATCGATGAATAACCCGCACCAAAATCATCAATCGCCACGTCTATGCCGCACTGCCTAAAGAGGGACAACTTATCAATCACCTGATCTTGAGTGCCCATCAGGATATTTTCAGTTATCTCTAGCGTTATCGACGACTGGTTAGTTCGCTCTGCGGTAAGTAACTTAATCCACCCTTCATTCTTTCTATTGCTGTCAAGATACTGAGTTGGCGAGGTATTGACACTAATCTTAAACTCAAACCCGAGCTGCTCGCTGATTTGAATAGCCTGCGCTAGCGCTTGCTCTATCACCCATTCGCCGATAGGGAAGATTAGTCCAGTATCTTCGGCAATAGGGATAAAATCGAGTGGCGCAATCAAGCCCTTAGTCGGGTGATTCCAGCGTAACAATGCCTCGGCTTTTTCTACCCGCCCAGTCTGTAAATTTATAATGGGTTGATATAATACAAACAGTTCCTGTCGATCTATCGCGTGGCGCAAATCATTCGCTAAGTTAATACGGTCAACGGTATTATCACGCATTTTTAGATTAAAATATTGATAGCAGTCTCGCCCTTGCGCCTTGGCTCGGTACATTGCCTGATCGGCATTGTTTAATAGGGTGTCGTAGTCTTCGCCATCATCGGGGAACAGTGTCACCCCGACACTCGCCGATATGTAAGCAGTATCAAGCTCTAATTGAAATGGTCGAGCGAGCTCCTTCATGATCTTATTGGCGACAAAATCGACATCGCTGCTATCGTTGATACTATTGAGCAGTACCACGAACTCATCACCACCTAAGCGCGAAACGCTATCACTATCACGCAGGCAAGCACGCAAACGCTTAGCGCATTCAACCAAGAGTAAATCCCCTTTGGCATGCCCCAATGTGTCATTGACTTCTTTAAACCGGTCCAGATCTAGGAAGAGTAGCGCAAATACCTGCTTATTTCGGCGAGCCTGGCTAATCGAATGCAAGACATGCTCTTGGCATAATTGGCGATTAGGCAGCCCGGTTAACGAATCGTAGTTAGCCTGATGCCTAATCAGTCGATCCGAGCTTTCCCGTTCAATCGCAATGCTGGCGAGATTTGCCGACTGGCTAATTAAACGGATTTCCAGCTCACTTGGGCTGGAGGCCTCTTTATGGTAAATAGCAAAGGTTCCCAACACCTTGCCGCTAGCGCTGATGATAGGTTCAGACCAACAGGCTCCCAATCCAGCCTGCTCCGCTAGCGCTTTAAACCCAGCCCAATAGGGATGGGTTTGAATATCTTCAACGATAACCCGTTTGCCAGTATAGGCCGCGGTGCCGCATGAGCCAACCTCATCACCGATGATCACCGTATTAATCGCTTGATTGTAAAAGTCAGGCAACGAAGGTGCTACGCCATCGGAAAAACCGGTTTTATCCTCATTGAGCAATAATACACTGCACATCATTTGCTCAAACTGTTGCTCTACGCCGGTAACGATAGCATGCAAAACAGCCCTCAAAGGCTTGCCTTTCGCCACCAACTCTAAGCTTTTATTGCGTAACAACGATAGTCGTTCATTCTCGCGCAGCGTTTTCGCCATTAGACGAACTTTATTTTCAGATTCAACTAATTGGCTAGCAATTTTGATTAGGTTAGACGTTCTTAACTTTGCTTCTACGATCTTTGCCAGCTGCTTTAACGTTTCATGTTCGCGCCTAGATAGAGAGCGCACTTTAGTGTCGGCAATACACAAGGTGGCCACATTGCTACCATTGTCACTTTTAAGCGCGATGCCCGCATAAAATAGCATCGCAGGATCGCCAGCGACACAGGGTAAGTTAGCCACGTTTGACTCGCGCCGCGTATCCTCAATCACTAGAATATCGTCGTTTAGGATGGTGTAAGCGCAGATAGACTCATTACGCGGCCCTTGCCATTGCCCCGCATAAGACGACGACTTGGCCCATTGACGATCTCGGTCAATTAACACTATCGACGCAAAAGCAACATCGAAAACATTAATAGCGAGTTGAGTAATGCGATCGAAACGCTCTTCCTGTGGGGTATCGAGCAGCTCAAGTTCATATAATGCCGCTAAACGACTATTTTCATCGACTGGCAGAGGCGGATTAGGCAAAAATTCCTCACTTAAATTTTTTTGAAAGTATCGGCTGGGTGAGAGTCAAGGCAGTAATGGTGCACGCTGCCTATAAAGACCTTAGCCTTAGCAACGGGTCACGTCAAATCCTATCACTTGATTAATGTGATGCTCCTTGGTCGCTAGCATCAATAAGCGATCAATCCCTAGGGCAACGCCAGCACAATCGGGCAACCCAAACTCCAATGCGGCAATAAGATGCGAATCGATTGGCTGTTCCTTGAGGCCATCAGCTTGACGCTGTAAGTTGTCTCGCTCGAAACGATGTAATTGCTCAGCAGCATCGCTCAATTCATGAAAGCCATTAGCCAACTCTATCGAACGATAATAAAATTCAAAGCGCTGCGCCACTCTTGGATCTTGCTCATCGATACGCGCCAGTGCGGCTTGTGAAGCAGGAAAACTGATGATTGCAATAGGTCGTTTCAGGCCGATTTTAGGCTCAATGACGAAGCAGAAAATGAGCTGGAGCAACGTATCGATACAAGTTTCTGTCGCCGCAAAATCGCCCAAGTCATGCTTAATAGCATAAGCCTGTAGCGTCTCGAGTGTCGTATCTAACGGATCGACTGCGGTGAGTTCAATAAAAACCTGTTGGTATGTCTTTATCTCACAAGGCTGAGTATTTAAGATCAATTGCAATAATTGATCGACCTCGTTAACCAAATCAAGATGGTCATAACCAGGCTGATACCACTCCAACATAGTAAATTCCGGATTATGATAACGCCCAGATTCTTCATTCCTAAATGATTTACACAACTGATAAATAGCGCCACTACCGGCACACAGTAAGCGCTTCATGTGAAATTCTGGTGATGTCTGTAGATACAATGTTTGTCCATCGGCAAAACCAGGACCAACAAAGGTGGTCGTAAATGTATGTAGGTGTACATCGGTCACGGTCGCTTGAGAAAGTGCAGGGGTGTCGACTTCCATGACTTTTTTAGCGGCAAAAAATTGTCGAATCTTTGCTAGCATCAGCGCACGCTGTTGTAGCATTTCGATCGATGCACTAGGTCGCCAAGTCATACTCAAGCTCCTTTGATGATTATTACTACGTCAGAAACTAAAAATCCGCTATCACAGACAGCGGATTTCATGCAAAGCAATAAGTTTTTAATTTACCTAAGACAGTAAAGTTACTTAGAAACGCGTGAGACGTAATCGCCAGTGCGCGTATCAACTTTAATCACTTCACCAATCTGAATAAACAGCGGTACACGCACTACAGCGCCCGTCGTTAGTGTTGCTGGTTTGCCGCCAGTACCGGCAGTATCACCTTTTAGGCCAGGATCAGTTTCAGTCACTTCCAATTCAACGAAGTTAGGTGGCGTCACGATAATCGGATTGCCATTAAACAATGTTAGAATACATTCGTCTTGTTCAACCAGCCATTTAATCGCATCACCAACCGCTTTTTCTTCTGCGGCGATTTGCTCAAATGTCTCATTGTTCATGAAATGCCAAAATTCACCATCGCTATATAGGTAGGCAAGATCCGTTTCCATGACATCGGCTACTTCAAAGGTTTCACCAGACTTAATGGTTTTTTCCAACACCTTGCCAGTAATCAACTTACGAATTTTAACTCGGTTAAATGCTTGTCCTTTGCCCGGCTTAACCGTTTCATTTTCGATGATGGTGCTTGGTTCACCTTCAAACATTAACTTTAGACCGTTCTTAAATTCATTGGTGCTAACTGTAGCCATGACTTCCTCGTTATATTTCAGAGCCATAAGCTCTATGTCGTAATTGATTGGTATTTATTGATGATATAATCGGGCAAAACCTTACAGCAAAATCAAATTATTGCTATAGTCACGCCTATATATAAAATAATCAGTCGATTCTACCTGATTAATTGCCAATCTAAAAACAAATGCCACAGATAGTCACACAAAACTTAATTTCAACCGTAAAAACTTGGCAGGGCGAGCTTGCGCAGTGTTTTACCGATCCCGAAAAGCTACTTAATTATCTCGATATTTGCCCAAAGGCTCATGCCGAGTCATTTGCCGCAAGAAAGCTCTTTCCTGTGCGGGTACCGCTACCTTTTGTCCAGCGTATGGAGCGCGGCAACATTAACGATCCGCTGCTTAAACAAGTGCTCACCTCGAGCAACGAATTCATCGAGCATGACGATTTTGTCGACGATCCCCTCGATGAACAGCAAGCCCCTATTCCGGGCTTGCTCCATAAATATCAAAATCGCGTGTTATTGATGGTTCGTACGGCGTGTGCCATTAATTGCCGTTATTGCTTTCGTCGTCACTTTCCCTACCAAGATAATAGCATCGGCCAATCACAGCTCGCAGACATTGCCCGCTACATCACTCAAGACTCAGCGATTAATGAGGTTATCCTATCGGGCGGTGATCCGCTAATGGCCAACGACAAGCACCTAACCAAGTTATTTAAACTGATTGAGCCGATTGCGCATATAACGCGGTTGCGGGTTCATACGCGGTTGCCGGTGGTTATTCCGCAGCGCATTACTGACGAACTCCTGACACTGCTGCAACACTCGCGTTTAAGTATCGTCATGGTATTACATATAAATCATGCGAATGAGATTGACGAGCGTGTCGTATCTATGGCCCAAGCATTGAAAGCAGCCGGCGTTACCTTACTCAATCAGGCGGTATTACTTAGAGACATTAATGATGATGTGGATAGTCAAATCGCATTAAATGAGGCATTATTTAGTGCGGGAATTATGCCCTATTACTTACACTTATTAGATAAAGTTAAAGGCGCTGTACACTTTGATAGCGAACAACAACACGCGATTGCGATGATGCATCAATTGTATAAAAAACTGCCTGGATTCTTAGTACCGAAATTGGTTCGTGAAATTGGTGGGCAAGCGCACAAAACACCTATCGATCTTGGCTTGATGCCTGAGTTACAATAGCGTGTCCATTAAAAACCTTAATTGCTAGAGAACATTATGCCACATAGTCAACTTTTTGCCGCCTTAACGGAAAATATTCGCCTGATCTACCGCCAATCAATCGATGCGGATAAATCCATTGATAGTTTGCGTCAGCAAGACATGGCTAAATTTAGTGCCATTTTTACCCAGGAGCAGGGATTTACCACCAAAGCCGACCGTTTTACTCCCTACGCCGAGGAGTTAGGCAACGATTTAGTTGCGCTTCAACAAGCCGATAGCGATAAGGTTGCCACGCTGGTACAACCGCTAGCAGGAAAAATTGAACTCCAGCTGCAGTTGCTCCAAGTGTTTAAAAGTAATCTAAAGAATAAAAATAGTTAATCTATTCTTTTAAAATAGCGGGTTACGCCGCTATTTGTGCACCTTTATTTAGCGCAAACGCTTTCATTATCTGTTCTTGGCGTTCTACCAAGTTGCTGCTAATAAAGCACAGGCGACTACCCGTGGCATGCTGCTCAATGATGCCAGGCACTTGCTGCGCCATGATTTCATCATCATCACTTAAAGCATACAGTTCTACTTCATCGCCAGGCATAGAGCATAATGCTTCATAAGCACCGGTACCTACAGGTGTCAGGTTAACATCATTATCAATAATCTCCCCACCAGCGAGCGCACAGTAAATCTCTTGACCAGAAAATTCGCTCTTAATCACCATATACTGAATATGATCATCGTGGGTAAGACCTAAACTGTTTAGGACAAATTGATTAGTAGCTGTTGAAGCCGTAGCATTGGTTGCGATTTCACTTTTAAACATATTGCTATTCCTTTGTGCGAGCGTCAGAAAACAGTTACTTCAGCCTGACAAGTTATGGTTACTTTTATTTAAGCAATATCAATGCCAACAAATTAAGTTATTAATTTTACAGCTTAAAGTTTTATCAACAGAGACAATACATAAAAAAACGGCAACCATTCACCGATGATTGCCGCTTGAATCCGCCGAACTTGCCGGCGCTAACGCAACTCTTTTTTAAACCAACGCTTTAGCATTACTTTCTCATATTGAAGGGCCTGCCCCGAGAATGCCGTGCCGCTGCCCATATCAAATGCCAAATCACGTAATCGCTTTCGAACAGTGCGAATCACGTTACCTTGACCATCGCTGATGGTATATTCCACATCCATCATCGGGGGATATACACTGGTTACAAGCCTCACATCTCGCCCCTGAATTAACATTGGCCGTACGTCGCCAGCTAAATCAAGATCAAAAATTGTCAGCTTAATCTTTTGGCCTGGGTTTAAGTATTTGGGCAGCTCTTTATGAAAGTACTTCTCAAAATTATCTAGCACCTTAGCCAAATAGCGCTTTTGAATGCCGTCAGCCACCTCAACATCTTTAAAATCAGCGGGGTTATGCCACACGACCGTTACCCCAGGATGAATATCTTTGGGCTTAAGCCCAGCATTGACATTAAATACCAGCAACGCCATTACCATGGCTATCATTTTACTCAGCGACATTATTTGACCTCTTTATTACGCTAATCACTTTTATTATGACCAAGCAATACACTTTTAATTCAATGTTTAAAAATCTCTACAAACTACTAAAATTGCATACAAAACCGCAACGCGTAACATTTACGTTACATTTAAATTCATTTTATTTAACACGAACATCTGAATTCATTTGCCCATTTAGCCATTGCGCCCTATTATTTAGATTCCTTTATGAAGAGTAGAGTAACGCTCTATTGAGCAGTATTGCTCACCTACACAATCAATATAGGTAGAAACGTTGCCACTATTTTAAGATTTTTACACAGGAAAATAATAATGAAAATACTGTTAAAAGCTTCATCATTAGCTGTTGCACTCGGCTTACTAGCCATACCGACACCAAGCAATGCCACCAATCATAAGGCATTTGAACATGCCAATAATAACGCGTCGTTCCTACGTTGTGGGACCAAGCACCCGACAGCTAAAGAGGCGGAACTAAAAGAGCGGCATTTTAACAGCCAACGCGGAAAGCCTAGCAAACCAGGTGGCGGTGGCGGTGATGGCGGAAGCAGCTATACACCACGTAGCGTAGGTAGCGTGGTAGTAGATGTCTATATGCATGTGATCACCGATTCTAGTGGTAACGGCGCGCTATCAAACGCCGAAATTAGTCAGCAAATGTCGGTGTTAAATAACGCCTACAACGGCACGCCCTTCATTTTTAACTTAGTTGCAACTGACGTCATCCCCAATAACGAATGGTATACTGCAGGTCACGGATCGACTGCTGAGACCAATATGAAAAATGCACTACGTCAAGGCGACAGTACCGATTTAAATTTCTACACTAATAATATGGGTGATGGATTACTAGGCTGGGCTACATTCCCCAGCAATTACGCAGCTTCACCGATGAATGACGGCGTTGTCGTGCTATACACCACCCTGCCAGGTGGCACCGCTGCTCCCTATAACGAAGGTGACACAGCTACGCATGAAGTTGGGCATTGGTTAGGCTTATATCATACATTCCAAGGCGGCTGTAAAGGCAGTGGTGACTATGTTGCCGACACGCCAGCAGAGAAAAGCCCTGCCTATGGTTGCCCCGTAGGAAGAGATAGTTGTAGCAAAGGCAAGGGCGCTGAAGGATCAGATCCTGTCACCAACTTCATGGATTACTCTGATGATGCTTGTATGTATCAATTTACCGAAGGGCAAGCGAATCGCGCCGATGAATTAAGTTTCACTTACCGCAACCTTTAATTTCTGCCTGTTTAACCACATAATGGATGCATGCAGATGCCTCCATTATGTGGTGAGAATACCTTGAAGCTTATATTTGGTCTTATTTTAAGTTTAATCAGCTACTCCGTCTCGGGCATGCCCATTAGCGGCAGACTTTTGGTGCCAAAATATGTTAGCTGTGAGCGTGATTATCTGACGTCATGGGCCGGGCTGATAACCAAGCTGCACCATAATACCAAACTAACCTCGTTAACTATCGAGACCAACGATGCAACCACCGAAAAATTAACTATCCATCATCGTGATAACAAAGAACTCATGGCTCATTTTTACCTCAATGGTCTAGCCATGACCGCCATAGACTGGCGCAACATCTCTGATCGCACAGGAGTGTTAATTCGCCCAACACGCGCTACTATATGGGTTTGTCTCGACGAGAATACCAAGCCTCTTATCAACTGGCAGCCAACTAAACCTTAAATAAGCCCATCGCTTGCTTTAACTCAGTTGAAGATTGCACTAGTGATTCGACACGCGAAGTCATATCTTCGTTTTCAAGTACAGATTCCTTGGCTAACTGACTAACCTTCTCTATATTCGCCGAAACATCATCTGACACAGCTGCCTGCTCAGAGATACTAGTGGCCATTCCTTCTGTTTGCTGTTGAATATGCAACACTTCGCCTTCAATCTCTGCCATGACATGTTGTATGTTATGGGTGAGTTCTACAGCTCCTTTAGCCTCATTGCAACTGTTTGACATAGCCTCTTGGGCTGCAACCGCGCTGTATTGCAATTGTTCAATTATCAATTGAATACTGGCGGTAGAGTCTTGGGTACGACGGGCCAACGTGCGCACTTCGTCGGCGACAACGGCGAAACCACGCCCCTGCTCCCCAGCCCTAGCCGCTTCAATGGCTGCGTTTAGCGCCAATAGATTAGTTTGATCGGCGATTCCCTTAATGACACTAAGCACCTCGCCAATACCCTGAGAATTTTGGCGTAATTTGGCAACAATGTCTGCCGCTGCGGTGATCTCACGAGATAAATGGTTAATTGATGCCACAGCATCGACAATTATCTCACTACCCAGATTAATTTTTTGTTGCGCTTGGCGTGACGATAAATCGGTGTCGTGGGCGCTTTGCTCCATCACATGGCTGGTTTGGGCTAGCTCAATAGATGCCGATGCAACCAACTCCACTTCACGCTGCTGTTGTTCAATAATTTGCGACGTTTGATGACTCAGCTGACCCGCTTCATGCGATGATTGGTGAACATTTTTAGAGATGCTAACAGTCTTGGTGACCAGCTGCTGCATGTTATCAAGAAACCGGTTAAAGCCCCCCACTAACGCGCCAATCTCATCGTCGCGTAAGATCGTAATGCGCCGTGTTAAGTCGCCATCACCTTGGCTAATCTCGACCATTGCATTATTGAGGCGACCAATGCGCATAACCAACGGTCGCGTAAGCGTCCACACAATCAGGGCAATGAACAACAACACAAAACACACCCCCGCCGCTGATTGCCAAATAACCACGTTCACCCGATCACCAACCAAGTGCTCTGGCACCATGAAACCCAAGCTCCAGCGCAAATATGGGTAATCGCTGCTCACTTTTTCAAATGACACAAGATAAGGCTTGCCGTCAAAAGTCACCCGCGCAGTACCTTGCTCAGTCTTGATCATTTGTTGTTGTAACGGCGTAAAACCAGCACTATCACTAATCTGTTGATCGACAGCACTTAATAAACTGTTTACTGGTAAGCGCTGACTAAATTCAGGAAAAAAAACCAACTTCCCTTTATCCGTCAACAAAAAAGCCTGACCTTGCTGTTGGTATTTTATCTGCTCGAGCAACTCTTTGCCTATCGTGCTAATCAAGATATCCATACCACCAATACCAACAAATTGACCGTTGTCTAAGTAAATGGCGTGCTTAAGCGTCGCCGAAATATCACCGTCATTAGCATCGACAGCAGGATCAGACACATACAACTTATTTGCCGCGATAGCCTCGTGCCACCAAGGGCGTTTGTTGGTGTAATAACTCGCGTCACCGTCATAACGGCCATTTAAATCAAAATATTCATGAGTGTTCTCACTACCAAAGAAGATACTCTTTATCGATTCATCTTGCGTCGAAAAATGTTGAAAATATTGCACCAAATCCGTGTATTGCTGGTCATGATTAATCTTTTCTCCTCGCCCATCGTAATTAGCAAACCAGCGGATCACTGGTGGCGATGAAAACACGCTATGGATAACCTGTCCTTTAGCCTCAAAGAAGCCCTCAATAGCTGTCGCTTGTCGACTTACAATACTCGCAATTGCACTTTTGAGCTGGACTTGCGTATTCGTGTGAACCTGATTAATTAAAAAGAGGGCAATGATGGAAAATAAAAGACCAACAGCAACAGAAATACCACCGACGAGCTGGCGAGAAATAGAACGGGTAAAAAAATGTAACATAACTTGCTCTTCATTATTGAATCAGTAGGTTCCCTCATTTTTAGTTTTATCTTCCATGAAACCCAAATTGAAACAAACCAGCAACACCAAAGCAACAAGGCATTCGCAAGTTTGGCGATAAAACCTTAAAAAAGAGCGCTTCGCCAGATAAATAGCAGTCAAATCACGCTAAGTGGTTAACTATTTCCTTCAAACAATTATCATTGGCCGTCAAGCAAGAACGGCTGTGCTAATAGCCTATTTGTGTTCGCAAATTTTAGTTCCGGCCAAAGTGGCTATTTCCAATTAATATGCAATACTTTAAACCATGGAAAAATCAGAAAGGGACTTTCAGCTTGGCTCAATCGGCAATACAATTTAATCAACCTTTAGCGCTTAGTGATGAGTTTTCTGCGGTAAAATACTCCGCAGTGCCCAGACTAAAATTATCTGAACTATGCCTCAGCGCAACCAGTGCAGTACCTGTTAATCGATTTACTCACTCTGGCAGAGCGGCGCTAGCGGCGGCGGGCCAACTCTTACACAAAGAAAATAGCATCATATTAGTGCCGTGCTACCACTGTCCCGCCGCCATAGAACCATTTATTTGGTTAGGCTATCAGTGCTTGTTTTATCGCGTTAACTCCGACCTTTCGCCAGACCAACAGCATGTGCAGCAATTATTGCAAGAGCACAATGTTACCCACTGTTTATCGATTAATTACTTTGGCGTTATTTGCCATCTCGACAAGCTTAAGGCGTTAACTTCTGGACATGACATCGCGATGATTCATGATTGTGCTCATGCATTATTTAAACTCATTGAGGTTAATACCGACGCACTTGCAGTCGATGCCGTTATTTGTTCAATTAACAAGATATTACCAAGTATCGATGGCGGTATATTATTACTCAAGCAGCAGCAACCGAGCGTTGCCAAAATCGATAGCTGGACCGAGTTTAAGGCGTTTATCTACGTCCTTGGTATTACCGACCTGATCAACAAGTGTCGCTCAGCATTAAGTAAACCTAACGAGGCTACTAACGTGTCACAACCAAGCGAAACTGTACATTCTCAATTTCGTTACTTTGAACCCTCTCAGATGTCACGTAGATGCTTTAGTCACACGATTTTAATGCTCAACCACAGCGACTTAACCATGATTAGCCGCAAGCGACGCCACAATTACAACGTACTAATGTCGATGCTCAAGCAAGTAGATTGTGGACACGTACTGCAAACCGATTTAGCGCCAGAAGATGTACCTTACGTACTGCCTTTTCTGCTCAATGATAAAAATGACTTTACCAAAGTGAGGCAAGCAGGCGTGCAATGCTTGCGCTGGGAAGAGACCGCAATGACAGATTGTGCCATTAGCCAAGATTACCGCCATCGCCTAATCCAATTGCCTTGCCACCATCAGCTAACGATGGCCGACATTACCGCGATAATACAAATATTAAAGGCGCTTTAACATGCACTGGACCATCCATCCATATCAATATTTTTCACAACTAGCGACTCAATGGGACCAACTCAATCAGCAGTCAATTAAGCAGCCTATTCTCGATAGCCAGTTTATCGGTCACTGCCTCAAGCACTTTGCCTCAGGCGATGAAATTATCGCTTACTGTCAAGATGAACGGGGGCCATTAGCCATCGGCGTATTTGAAAAGATTGGCTTTGGCCGCTATCGCACGCTACAGCCATCACAGGCCCCTTTAGGCTTGTGGATGGTACGCGACAACAAATTATCAACCTCATTGCTAAACAGTCTATGTAAGGCATTACCTGGGTTTGTGGCGATGATAGACATCTTGCAACAAGACGCCTCATTTATTCCACATCAGGCAACGCCAAGATTAATCACCTGCGATTACATCACGACTGGCCGTCTCGATGTGATGAGTGATTACGATGATTTTTTTGCTAGTCTCGGTAAAAACATGCGTCAAAATTACAACAAGGTGATCAACCGTTGTAAAAAGAATGATATGCCATTACAGGCTCTACTTGTCACCCAAAGCCACCAGATGGAAGAAGCGATTAAGCACTTCGGAGAGTTTGAGTCTAGCGGCTGGAAAGGCGAAACAGGCACGGCGGTAAACCTAGCCAATACTCAGGGCCAATTCTATCTCGATTTACTGCAAGATTACGCGGAGCGAGATAGCGCAGAGGTGTGGTACTACTCGGTCGATGAAACCATCGTTGCCGCCGATCTCTGCATAAAATCCGGCGATACCATCGTGATTTTAAAGACCGCTTATAATGAACAATTTAAGAAACTTTCGCCGGCACTACAACTCAAGTTTGAAATATTCAGGCATCACGCCAATCAACCGCAACCAAACAGACTCAGCAATATCGAGTTCTTTGGTAAAGCAATGGAATGGCACAAGCGCTTTAACTCGCAACTGCGGCCAATTAAGCATTTCAGCTATTTTAGCCACGGCTTATTCCTTGCGGCTTATCGACTGTTAAAGCGCTAGCCAAGAGAATGAAGATCTAAGAAATTTGTCGACGTCTGTGCTAACAATTTTTCCGTGGCTCATCACTATTAGGCGCGGCTGCCAAGCCAAGATCTTGTGGATATGCGAACGTGCCATTGCCTTACTGAAAATAAAACTTAATCGCCACTCCAGTGGCATCTTGCCATTGGGGGCCACTATGCCGACTACTCTGGCAATAAAGCGCTGCAGACAATTGAAGTGTTCAGGGGCGAAATTCTCAACTAAATCGGTGACGATGAGGGTTGCACTTGGTTGATGAAAAAACACCGCCTCCTCCATCATGCGCGAACCGGTAAACAGCAATTGGTCAATTTCATCCCGCCACGGATAATCACCATCGCTGGCTAAGACGTGCTCAAAGGTGATCTCTTTACGCTTTACCAGTAACTCTCTGGTGCCATAACTAATGGCTTGCGGGTAGCTACATTGCCACTGCTCAATAAATAAGTAATGCAAGGAATTAGGTGCTATGAGATATTTTACCGGGCCCAATCGCTCGATAACCCCGGCTAACTTGGAATCAAGTTTAATCGGACTATGAATCCACAGACCGCCACAAGATAGGCGTATCACGGTCATCCGCGTGGTATAGGGAAAACCCAGAAAGCCAACCACAGGGCCGTCAAATATCCAAATATCATCATCAATCTCTATCATTGAGACGTGTTATGGCAAATCGTTGTTGGTATAGATACTCAACACCGGAAATTTATGCTGGCCAAAGCCGACAGTAATAGATTGGGTTTGGTTGCCTTTGAAGTTTAACTGATACTCGAGCGGTGCATGACGACTGCCATCGGCCAACAATGCCATCATCTGACTCGCCTCTAACGAGCGATTTCCATGGGACAAATTTTTCATGGTAATAACCGCCCAACGCTCACCCAATTCATTACTCATAAGCACGTAATTGAGCACCTTAAAGTCGCTTAGTTTAGGGCTTAATTTACGTTCGTTAGGAAAGAATAGCTGCATGTCTTTGGTGATCACGCGGTCAACAGTCAATATTTCACTAGCGTGTGCAAATGGAGATACCAATAACACCAGAATGATTAGAATTTTTGCCATGTATAATGCCCTCAACGTTAACCCCTTATCTTTATATAAATATGCACAACATCATTATCTGTTTCGGCAGAAACCTCGTGAAAGTCTATATAATTCAATGATTTTATTAACTTCCCTAATTTGTTGTAGCCATAGTTTCTAGAGTCAAAAGAGGGATAGTTTTTATTGATGTAGGCGCCAACTTTGGCTAATGCTGCCCAATCATCATCTTTAGAAACAGCTTCAATAGCTATCGAGATAATGTCTTTTAAACTATTACTTTCATCAGTCTGTTTGTTTGGTGCTGGTGCGTCATTTCTTCGAAGCACTTCGGTATAAATAAATTTATCACAAGCAGAAATAAAGGCTTCGGGGGTTTTCTTTTCACCGAAACCATAAACCGTTAGACCTGACTCTCTCATTCTAGTGGCTAATCGCGTGAAGTCACTATCGGATGAAACAATGCAAAACCCATCGAGCCGCTGATCGTGAAGCAAGTCCATGGCGTCGATAATCAATGATGAATCGGTGGCGTTTTTACCACAGGTATAACTAAATTGTTGAATCGGCTGGATAGCATGTCGATGCAGGTGCTTCTTCCATCCCGCCAAGTTTTGCGTGGTCCAATCACCATATGCACGCTTAATGCTAGCGATACCATACTTGGCTATTTCAGCTAAAAGCTCGGCACAGATTGCGGCTTGCGCATTATCTGAATCGATTAAAACCGCCAGTTTCTTATTTCCATTATCGATCACTGCTTGACTCCATCATGCTAGGTAAGTATTGCTCATGGTAAAAGTAATAATATAACCTAAATCAATATTGATTTGTCATCAAAATTTTAAGTGATATTAACCGATGTTCTCACAAGTGCTCTAATACCAATCTTGGTAAGTAAGTTGTCTACAGGATGTAGGTAAGAAGCGCTAGCAGAACGCGGTAGTTTCATCATCTATTTAGGCGCTTAAAAATGTTCAGATACTTTGCTAGATTGCTATTAGCCATAGGTTCAGATTAGCAAAAAAATGTAGCTATCACCGATTTAGACCCAACAAAAAAGTCCACCGAAGTGGACTTTTCTTATCACAAAATAACAGCTGTTATTTATGCGCAGGATAAATAATATTATGCCGCCACATGTTGATTTATTTAATTGTTTTATAACGAGTATAATTTAAGCTAGACAAAAGAAACCCAACTTATACCCCTACTCACTTTATAAGGAAATTTATTTTTATAATTTCATATATCGAGTGAATTGTTTGGTATCTGTAATCGCCAAAATAAATACCGCTTCTTTTTCTTCATCTATTTTAAAAAATGCTGAGTAACTGGTATGCTTTGGAAAGACTAAACGGTGGACTTTGTTTTTGTAAATTGGATGCTTGTTGGGCATAAAACTTAATGTTTCTATCGCCGACAATAATAATTCTTTAGTAAAAGACTCAGCGATATTGAAGTTTTGGCTTTCTAATAATATGTAATCGAAAATCTCATCTAAGTCTTGCTCTGCTTCAGCAACTAATATTACCTGATATGTTTTCATTAAAGCGATAGGTTACGGTTTTTTGCTCTCGTCATAAAGTTATCAATATAGTCGTTATTCAACTCACTAAATTGACCATTTTCTATTTGCGTTTCAGCCCTAGCGATTTTTCTATCGATAGTTCTTTCTGCAACAGCAGAAACAATCATTTTCTCGGCTTCCACTTCAGAAGAAAATTGCCCTGTCTCTAGTTGCTGTGCAATGAACTTATCAAGCGGTTTTGTTAATGCAGTCATAATTAAAAACCTTAAAAAGTATTACTCTAATTGTAACAGTTTAAACCAAAAGTCAATAAAATAAAAATACGGCTGTTAATAGCTATGTATCATATGGATTCAATCCATTGCTGTATCTCAGTAAGCCGCCAACCTACTCTTGAGGTGGATAGTGGTACTCTGGCTGGAAATTTACTGGAAAAATTTGGGACTGGCACTTTTATATCAATGATATTTCAAAACTTTCCCAGCTTACACACACAATAAAACATGAATATCACTATTTGCACATTCAGGATTTTCTGTAGCGAGGGGGTTATGCGCAGGATAAATCGTTTAGTACAAGGCGCTTTGTCGCGACGTTTAGTGTTTCTTAAACGAGCGGCAAAGCAACGCAGTAATCACTGATTTAGAGCCAACAAAAAAGTCCACCGAAGTGGACTTTTCTTATCACAAAATAACAGCTGTTATTTATGCGCAGGATAAATCGTTTAGTACAAGGCGCTTTGTCGCGACGTTTAGTGTTTCTTAAACGAGCGGCAAAGCAACGCAGTAATCAACGATTTAGACCAGCATAAATTACATCATGCCGCCCATTCCGCCCATACCACCCATGCCGCCCATATCAGGCATAGCTGCTGCAGCGCCGTCGGTTGGCGCATCAGTGATCATCGCTTCGGTGGTGATCATTAGACCAGCAACTGACGCAGCAAACTGAAGTGCGCTACGCGTTACTTTCGTTGGATCTAGGATGCCCATTTCTAGCATGTCGCCGTAAATGCCGTTAGCGGCATTGTAACCGAAGCTACCAGAACCATTTTTAACTTCATTACATACAACTGAAGCTTCATCACCAGCATTACCAACGATTTGACGAAGTGGCGCTTCCATCGCACGTACAAGTAATGCGATACCATGGGTTTGCTCTTCGTTGTCACCTTCAAGGCCAGCAATTTGTGCAGCAGCGCGAACTAACGCAACACCACCACCAGCAACAACACCTTCTTCAACTGCTGCGCGAGTCGCATGAAGTGCATCGTCAACGCGGTCTTTCTTTTCTTTCATCGCGATTTCAGTTGCTGCGCCAACTTTGATTACTGCAACGCCGCCGGCTAATTTAGCCATACGCTCTTGTAGTTTCTCTTTATCATAGTCAGAACTAGACTCTTCAGCCTGTACTTTGATTTGTGCAACACGTGCATTAATCATCGTTTCGTCGCCGGCACCATCGATAACGGTGGTATTGTCTTTCGTGATGGTAATACGCTTGGCGCTACCTAAGTCTTCTAGGGTCGCTTTTTCAAGCTCCATGCCGATTTCTTCAGAGATCACGGTGCCGCCAGTTAAGATCGCTAAATCTTGTAGCATCGCCTTACGACGGTCACCAAAACCAGGTGCCTTAACTGCAGCAACTTTCACGATGCCACGCATGTTATTAACCACGAGTGTTGCAAGCGCTTCGCCTTCAACATCTTCGGCAACAATAAGCAATGGCTTACCCGTTTTTGCTAGCGCTTCAAGTACAGGCACAAGTTCGCGAATGTTTGATACTTTCTTATCAACCAACAAGATAAATGGAGACTCTAGCTCAACACTGCCCGCTTCTTGGTTGTTAACGAAATATGGCGATAGGTAGCCACGGTCAAACTGCATGCCTTCAACAACATCAAGCTCATCTTCTAGCGATTGGCCTTCTTCGACAGTAATAACACCTTCGGTGCCAACTTTAGCCATCGCCGTTGCGATAATTTCGCCAACGCTAGTATCGCTGTTTGCTGAGATAGTGCCAACTTGCTCGATAGCTTTGTTGTCAGTACACTCTTGTGATAGTCCTTTAAGCGCTTCAACAGCTGCAACCATCGCTTTGTCGATGCCGCGCTTAAGATCCATTGGATTCATGCCAGCGGCAACAGCCTTCATGCCTTCGTTAACGATAGCCTGTGCCAATACTGTTGCGGTAGTGGTACCGTCACCAGCGGCATCATTAGCCTGTGACGCGACTTCTTTAACCAGTTGCGCGCCCATGTTTTCGAATTTATCTTCTAGTTCAATTTCTTTTGCTACCGTTACACCATCTTTAGTGATGATTGGTGCGCCAAAGCTTTTGTCGATAATTACGTTACGGCCTTTTGGCCCTAGAGTGACTTTAACTGCATCGGCTAGTACGTTAACGCCCGCTAACATTTTTACGCGCGCATCGATTCCAAATTTTACTTCTTTCGCTGACATAATAATTTCCTACTCTTAGTTTCTGAGAATGGTTAAACGGAGTGCTTACGCTTCTACGATTGCAAGGATGTCTGACTCAGACAAAATAAGAACGTCTTCGCCATCTACTTTTTCTTGAGAGGCGCCATAGCCTTCTTTAAAGATAACAGTGTCACCAACTTTCACGTCAAGAGGACGTATGTCGCCATTCTCTAGCTGACGACCGTTACCAACAGCGAGTACCTCGCCGCGAGTCGACTTTTCTGCTGCACTGCCCATAAGGACGATGCCACCGCTTGACTTTGATTCAACTTCTGTACGCTTGATAATAACGCGATCATGTAATGGACGAATGTTCATTGATGACTCCTTTTAAATGGTTTATTGATTGGGCAGAGACTATCTGCGCAACATGCTTATCAATATTTATGGGGATGAATTTTTCAGTTGCAAGACTCAGCGCAAATATTTTGCATTAAATGCAATAAAAAACTATTCAAGCAATTCGTTCGCGATACAATTAAGGCATTAGACATCGATTAGATTATCGCCTTTTTGAAACACGATTTACTTGCCTCACCAACCCGCCAAGTCCTCACTCGTATGAGCATTCCGTCGGGCTTGGGTATTCTTAGCATACTATTTTTCAATTTAGCCGATACTTATTTTGTCAGCCTGTTGGGCACCGATCAGCTCGCAGCGATTAGTTTTACCTTTCCCATCACCTTTATTATCAGCAGCATCTTAATTGGGCTTGGCGCTGGTTTATCGGCCTCTCTTGCTCGAATCATTGGTAAGGGCGAAGCCAACAATATCGCCAGCTATGTAGTCAACGCCATTCTACTTGGCTTTGCAGTTGCATTAACCCTTGCCATGTTTGGGATGCTAAGCACTCAGTGGTTATTCACCTTGCTCGGCGCGCAGGCAACGCTCTTGCCTTACATTGAGCAATATTTGTCGGTATGGTACATCGCGATCCTATTTTTGGTGGTGCCGATGATTGGCAACAATGCCCTACGTGCGACAGGTAACACCAAGTTTCCGAGTTTAGTGATGGCTGTTGCTGGGCTGATCAATGGCATTCTCGACCCTATTTTTATATTCGGACTAGGCCCTATTCCCGCGATGGGCATTCAAGGAGCAGCAATTGCGACATTGATTTCTTGGGCGCTGTCGATGATAGCTTCCTTGATCTTACTACACCGCAGCCAATTGATTGAGAGAGTCAGCCTCTCTTGGTCTCATACTCTATCGGTTTGGCGCCGGATCTTAAAAATTGGCCGACCAGCGGCGATCTCACAAATGATTAACCCATTGGCCAATGCTATTTTGATGTCGATGCTGGCGACCTATGAATCGGCGGCCGTGGCAGCCTTTGGTGTTGGGCTGCGTATCGAATCGATGATGCTCATCGCCATTATGGCGTTATCATCATCGCTAACCCCCTTTATCGCGCAAAACCTAGGGGCAGGCCAGAAGACTCGAGCACATCAGGCATTAATTGGCAGCGCTAAATTTTCGGTGGTCTGCCAGCTGTGTTGCTATGTTGTGGTGGCTAGCCTAGCGCGGCCGATTGCCAATGCCTTTAGTGATGATGCGGCGGTGATTGAATATTTGGTGGTGTTTTTGCGCCTAGTGCCTTTTGCCTACGGCGCCTTAGGGGTGGTAATCATTTTTGCCAATAGCTTGAATGCTTATAACCGCCCAGGCAGCTCACTGGTGCTAAACCTCGCGCGACTATTTCTGATATTGTTGCCGATGGCGTGGCTTGGCAATTTATTGCTTGGCGCGACCGGTATATTTGCGGCGATTGCCATCGCTAACATTTTGATGGGCGGCGCATGTTATGTACTGGCGACCCTAGTTAACGAAGGCACTTGACCACTAAACCTAGCGAGCTGTGGATTAGCTTACGCTTATCTCAAAAACATTTTTCTAACCTGCTAGACTAGGGTTATCATGAAAACAGGGAAAGGCATAAAGCATGAAACGTTTCATCTTCATCAGCGCGCTGAGCATCTTACTAACAGGATGCATGGTAATGCCAAGTGTTAGCACAAGCTTTGATCAGCAATGTAATATCACCAAGCGAACCGTTGAGCTCTCGGTCGAGCAAGTCGACATGTTCAATGGCTTGCACTGTCATAATAGTCATTCGTGCAAAGCAGAATTTGTTAGCACGCTATTTGTGGCGGCGGTAGCACTACCGGTCAGTGCCATCGTCTCAGGCTCCATTGCGTTAGTCGGTAATTCTATTTATTGGCTACAGGAGAAAAGTAAGTGCTAAGAAAAATTCTCATCTTTGGCAATTCCGGCTCAGGAAAGTCGACTCTCGCCAAGCAACTAGCAACAGATCGGCAGTTGGCCCATTTGGATCTCGATTCCCTTGCATGGCAAGCAACAACGCCGCCACAACGCAGCGAAATAACCTTGGCCAAGCAACAGATACAAGCATTTATTGCCAATAATGATAATTGGGTGATTGAAGGCTGTTACACCGATTTACTTGAGCTGCTGCGCGGCCATGCCAGTGAGATCATCTACATGAATTTAACACCGACACTGTGCATCGAAAATGCTAGAAGCAGGCCGTGGGAACCGCATAAATATCAATCCAAGGCGGCTCAGGATGTTAACTTAACGATGTTATTAGATTGGATTTTGCAATACGAGAGTCGAGACGATTCAACCGGGCAAGCGGCACACCTTAGTTTTTATCAGTCATTTGTTGGCGCCAAACAACAGATACAAAAAAACCGTTAACCTCGCAGTTCAGATTAACGGTTTTTTATTCGTTAAATATTAATTATTTATCTTTCATATTCCACAACACGCTTTGACCTGCGCCCATCATGGTGGTTGGCATCTTGCCGTCCCATCGTTGTGCGCGCATGTAGTCCACCAACACTTTATTGGTTTTTATTGCTTCGGCCTTTTTCTTGATAGCCTCTGCTTCGGCCAAACCCTTTAAGCGAATCGCCTCTGCTTCAGAGCGCGCTCTGGTTAGAATAGAATAAGCAGCGCCATCGGCACGAGCCTTGTCTGAATCACGGGCCGCTTCGGCAGTATTTACATCGCGCTGCGCTTCCAATTTTTGTCGCTCCAGACGATGCAACTCCGCCTGAGCTAAGTTCTTTTCTGTTTGCTTGGTCTCAATGCTTTGCAGATATTTACGCGGTAATATCAAGTTTTCAATCTGAATACTATCAAGCTTAACGGGGAAATCATCCATCGTTGCTAATAACGTTTCTTCAATTTTTTGAATCACTTGACCACGGTTTTGGATGATTTGCTCGGCTTTAAAACGTGCTAACGCATCTTTTGCAGCACTGCGTAAGCGCGGATCTAGAATACGTGCCTCAAATTGATCGAGGCCACCATAATTTTTGTACAATTGAAATGCTTCAGAGCGTACCACAGTCCAGTTAACCGACACTTCAACTTCAACTGGCATTTGCTCAAACGTTGACGCTTTTAATTTTTCAGAATTCTTACGGGTACGGATCTCTAGCTCTTCAACCGTATCAGCAAAGGGCAGTTTAAAATGTAAACCAGGGTTCACTTGCACCGTTGCTTCGCCAAAACGCTTAACGATACCGACATGCCCTTCATCGATGGTATAGAAAACCAGCCACATTGAGATAAAAATAGCGAGCCCAGCAATGATTTTGGGCGCATGTTTAAAGGGCTTTTTCACTGAACCCGCAGGGGATTTACTTAAGGCAGACATAATACTTCCTTGTTAGGATTAATAATAATCCGCCCTTCGGCGGTCCTGAACTATAGCACCTTTTTCTGCCTGAGATGTGCCGTCACCATGTTTATCCGTTGTTTTTTAACCTGAGCATAAGTTTGAGCATTCAAGTTAAGCGCGAAAAAATGCACCCCCTGCAGATTCTCAACAAATCCGACAGCCCATCCTAGCATCGATTGGTCGTCCAATTTTCCTGCGCCTGTTTTTAGATAAAGCTTATAATTGTCAGTCGTCTCCAGTAACATAATTTCTTTTAACGCGCTTAATGAACTAGACTTGAGCCCTAGTTTATTATGGTAAATCCGTTGTAAAAACGTTACCTGCTCCAGCGCCGAAATTTTTAGACTACCGTTGAGCCAAAAATCATCTAAGCCTGACGAAATATCGCCATTGCCATAATCAAATCGTTTTACATGCGACGCCATACCTTCCCGGCCAATATCGTTAGCCAGCTGCCTAAATACCGCGACCATCGAATATTTGAACGCAACCTTGAGATTATATTGTGGCAGCTTCCATACTGGCGGCCACCAAGCCTGCACCGGGTATTTCACCTTATCGAAATACAAAGACTGATCAATATTCTCAATCAAGCCTCGCTCTAAAGCGATTAACGCATTGGTGATCTTAAATGTTGAATAAGGGGACATTCGCACCTTGGCACGACTCTCATTGACGATGAAGGGTGTAAGCGCTGGCTCACTTAAAAGCACAAAAGTACAATTTTGGTCGCCTTCCAAGCAATCGTTAGGTAAGGGGGTTTGTTTTGCCCAAACTGCGCCACAAACAGATAATAAACAGAGCACTACCAATGATTTAAACACGAACTTTCTCTTATCTAATGAATATTATCGTTATGTTAGCCGATGTACGGTAGCAAGGAGCGCATCTACATCAAGATGATACGCTTATTTTTATCAAAGATAACGCGAGCTAACATGAGGTTGACTCGGTGGCTGTGCTGCGGATATATTTTTTGATATCTACCCGATCATTTTGTGACTCTGGCAAATATTTTTCAGCATATTGCAGATAAATGCCACTGGTTAGCAGTAACTCAAAGACCTCTATGTCGATATGCTGATCTAAGGCCATTTTATGTAAAATATCAATGGCTACACTCACCGGCTTGGCTTTTTTATAAGGTCTATCGCAGGCGGTAAGCGCTTCAAAAATATCTGCCACCACCATCACTCGCTCTGGAATCGACAGATCGTCCGCACTTAGCTTCCTTGGGTAGCCCGTTCCCTTGAGCGTCTCATGATGGGTGGATGCGTAGCGCGGAACACGTGCCAACTCAGGCGGCACGGGCAGCTGCTCGAGCATTTTAATGGTGCTAATGATGTGCTCATTGATGATATAACGATCTTCTTTAGTCAACGTACCGCGGCCGATGGATAGGTTATATACCTCTCCTTGGTTGCTGATATCTTTGGGCACTTCCATATTTATTTTAAATTCAGCAGGAAATACCACTTCATGCGCACGTTTTATAATATGTTGGGGTTTATCGGACAACAATGATTCGGTAGCTGGCAGCATTATTTCACTCATATCACAGCGCCCCTCCTCGATAGGCGACAGGCCCAAACGGTCATCAAAGTAGCGTTGCCAGGTCATTTCGCCCAAGCTGTTTAGTCGTTTAATGTCTTGTTTATCCATAAATTCACCGCCGACGTTGCACTGGGCAATAAACTCAAAATCCTCTCGTAATTTGTTCTGATTTTCTCTAAGTCGCTGTAAAAATTGTGCCTTACGCGCAGGTGTTAACGCCACTTTCTTAAGATACTCAATCTCGACATCACGCCATAACACCTCGAAACGCATTCTTATTTCATGGATCCTATTGTAGATAACCTCTAGTTTAGTGCCCTTATCAACGATATGCACCGGAGTGGTTATCTTGCCACAGTCATGTAACCATGCAGCAATTTGAAACTCCCTCACCTCATGTTCGTCTTTGAAGCTAAACTGACCGAATACCCCTGAACTTTTCTCGCTGGCCGCTAGGGCTAAATCCATGGCCAAATCTGGTACTCGAGCGCAATGCCCGCCGGTGTATCGAGATTTATCATCGATCGATTGACTAATTATCTGAATGAATGAATCGAGCAGTTCTTGCTGATCTTGTTGATGCTGCTGAATCGATTTTGACATTTCGATCATCGATTGCGACAGCTGTTCTAATTCAATAATATTGCTGTGAGTGTAGAAAATCTCATCAAATTTACGCTGTTTTATCTTCTCATTTTGACGTGACAAATGGCGAATCGGGTTAATGATCGGTGAGACGAATAGCCAGGATAAAAGCAACATTAGTAGCAGACAGCAACCGGCGATCACAATTGACCATTTTATCTCTCGTAAACTATCACCTAAGACTCGTTCAATGGGTACTATTACCGCAAACATATCATTGATGTTGCCACCTTCTAGCGGCTTAACATAGACAAAGTACGATGTACCAGCAATCTCATGGACGGTTAACTTACCGTGAAATTCTTGCTGCTCAACTAATTCTATTAGTCGCTGGTAAGGCACAACGCCTTGCGCATTGGTTAGCGCTTGCTGTGGTTGTGTAACACCCCACTTTCGGTCTAGCTCCTGCCTAACTTGCGGCTCAATCGAGTTAAGCGCCAAATTTAAAATAGCTAATAATCTTTGGGCTTTTGTCAACATGTGCAATGAATTGGGTAATTCAAACGCGGCAAACTGTAACGGCCCATGAAATGTTACATCGTCAATAAAAAACTGCTTTGCAGTATGCTCAAGGATCAACTTACTATCGAGCCCAGCAAATGCCTGCCCACTGCGCACCAACTCAAATACATCTTTGAGCAAAGGTGCCTCCACTAATTTAATATCGGGGTAATGCTTGCGTAACAGCTTGCCCACCGACCATCCTTGAGTAATCGCTAGCGTCTTACCGGATAGCTGATCTATGCTCGATATTTTGTCTTGCCCAGTGCGCGTAATAAGGCCTAAGGGTAAATTTAGTACCACACCAGAGAGCAAACCCAACGCCTTATTTTCCTCGTTTAAATAAACAGCGGGCAACACATCAATCAGACATTGATCAGACAAAATTTGAAAATTTCCATTTAAACTCCCTCCGGCGAGATCAGTAATTTGATAAGATGGTACCTTAATTTTTGAGGTGCATATGAATATAAATATCAAAC
>Ga0105356_10000809_pt1 | contig 30516 bp, 20 predicted proteins | sample GOMGulsemesocosm_3_FD_83502 | JGI IMG/M metagenome (GOLD analysis project Ga0105356, IMG submission 83502) | Methane-oxidizing microbial communities from mesocosms in the Gulf of Mexico - GOM9D Gulf of Mexico | ecosystem: Environmental > Aquatic > Marine > Cold seeps | place: Gulf of Mexico...
AAAGTTGTTGCTGATGCCGCATTAGATGCGAAGAGAAATGCATACATTGTTGAACGATTGCATCAAGCGGCAGATCACCCCGTGTCGTCTAATTATCCTGAAGGCTATTATTTAAAGGGGTTAGTCTGCCAAGTAGATTAATGACTCTTTGGCCTGTCATTTCAAAGGTATTGTTAACAAGGATGTTAATCAATTTCGGCGATATTAATGCCGATTAGGTAGCATTCGCTCCCTTCCTCGGTAACGCGTATCACTTTTCCTCGAACATCCAGAGGTTGCACAGAGGCGCCTGAGGAGTCGACACTTACACGAACATTAGTATTAAGTTCAATTGGATGTGACATTTCTATAGCCATTCCGGTTGCACTTAAGTCACGACAAGTTGCAAATGTAGTGCTGTTTGCTTCGTCATCAATGATAGTCACTGAAACATCACTATTTAACATCATACGATAAAAGTTACGTTTATCATCGTAATTAACCATTACTACTCCATAGATTGATAATACTAAACCTGACTCTTTTATACGCATTGCAATAAAACATGTCAAATTACTAAAGTATTAAGATAAGTTTATGCCTTTTTAAGTGACTAATCCATTTAAGTAGTTTTTGATCCGTTTAGCTGAAATGGGATAAGGCGTTTTTAAGTTTTGTGCAAACATTGACACCCTTAACTCTTCAATCATCCAGCGAGTTTCTTTAACGTCGATGAGTATAGCTAAATCATGTTTGGTTTTGGTTTGTACTTGCTCATAACCTGCGTTTACTTTTTCTAACTCAAGCATTTTTAAACGGTCTTGATTTGGGTCAACGGGTAACTTTTCCATTCTTCTTACTAATGCTTTTAGATATCGCTCAATATCGGCAACCCGTTGATAGCCTGATTCTGTGATGAACCCCTTAAAAACTAAGCTTTGTAAATGGTGTTTAATATCACCATGCGACTGAATGACATTTAATGGCACATTACCTTTAAGCTTTTTATTAATTTCATGACTTAGCTGCAATACCTGCTCAACTTTTATTGCTAAACTTAAAACTGTATCAGCAATTTCAGCACGAACATGATCTTTACAAGCATTAAAACTGCTTTCATCTCTTGGAATATCGGCGTGTATTTTAACTAAATGCTGACAAGACGCTAAGATGCAATCATTAAGTAAATCAGTAATCGAACCAAACGGGTTAAAATATAAACCTAACTTGGCTTTATTAGGTAGTTTTTGTTGTAGGTATTTTATGGGCGACGGAATGTTTAACAATATTAAACGAGCGACACCGGACAACATTGCTTGATCAGCTAAGACTTGATGTTCAAACAATTCAATGGCGACATTTTGTTTTTTATCGACAACAGCCGGAAACGCTTTAATGGTCAGGTTCGCAATTTTCTTCTGATAGTTTTTAGGCAAAGCATTGAAATCCCAAGAACTAATATCATTGCGTTCAATACCTTTATCCGCGACTTTTTGAATTGATGCTTTTACCTTACCTTGCAGTTTCTCTTGTAAAGCTGATAAATGACGACCTTGCTCAACAACCTTTCCTTTTTCATTAACAATTTTGAAGTTGATTGATAAATGCATTGGTAATTCAAGTTCTTGCCAACTTTCTTCGGTTAATTTAACCCCTGTCATTCTTAACAACTGCTTTGCTACCGCTTGTCTTAAGCTTATATTGTCATTTGATGAAGATTGTTCAATTGCTGCAATACATGCATCTGCATAATTAGGTGCAGGAACAAAGTTTCGCCTCAACGATTTTGGTAATGCCTTAATCAACGCAATGATTAGGTCATAACGTAATGCAGGTATTTGCCAGTCAAAACCTATTTCTTGTACTTGATTCAATATACCAATAGGAATGTGCACACTAACGCCATCATCAACGTCTCCAGGGCTAAAGTGATAACTTAATGGTAAAGAAAGATTACCTTGCTGCCAAAGGTCAGGATATTCAGTTTTATTAACCTTTTTACTATCTTCATTAAGCAAAAATTCACGCGTGAAGTTTAACAATTTGGGTTGCTTGGACTTAGTGGTTTTCCACCAAGATAAAAAGCTACGCTGACAAATAACTGTTTCAGGTAGTTTGTCACTATAGAAATTAAACTGCTGCTCTTCTTCTACTAAAAAATCTTTTCGCCGTGCTTTTTGCTCAAGCTTCTCTACTTCTTTTACTAGGTCCGCGTTACGCTGATAAAATGATTCTCGAATATTGGCATCACCGTTAACTAGTGCTTCACGAATGAATATTTCACGACAAGTATCAGGCTCTATCTGATTAAAATTTACTTTTCGCTTACTGACAATAATTAAACCGTATAACGAAATTTGCTCAAAAGCCATGACAGCCCCCTGTTTTTTCTCCCAGTGTGGTTCACTGTAATGGCGTTTTAATAAATGCTCTGCCATTGGCTCAATCCATAGCGGATCAATTTTTGCCACCATACGGCCAAATAGACGACTGGTTTCCACCAGCTCAGCTGACATTAGCCATTTAGGTGGCTTTTTTGCAACCCCTGAACCAGGAAATATAAAGAACTTACTGCCACGTGCCCCTTTGTATTCTCTGTTTTCGTCTTGTTGGCCAAGATGGCTTAATAAACCAGATAATATCGATTGATGAATAACATCATGTGCCGAATTATCCTCATCCTTACTTTTTTCATCAATATTAAAATTTAAACTCAGTGAAGATAAGTTGATGTTAGTATCTTTGAGTGCTTGTTTTAATTGGCTGAATATATCCTGCCATTCACGAATACGGATGTATGATAGAAATTCTTTTTGACACAATTTTCTGAACTGGTTGTTGGTTAAAGCTTTTTGTTGTTGATGCACATATTGCCAAAGATTTAAAAAGCTTAAAAAGTCTGAATGTTTATCTTTAAAACGGTTATGTTTTTCATCCGCAGCTTGTTGCTTCTCATGTGGCCTTTCACGCGGATCCTGAATACTTAACGCACTGACAACAATGAATATTTGTTCAATACAGCCTAAATCGATGGAGGTTAAAACCATTTTAGCCAGACGAGGGTCAACTGGGAACTTTGCTAATAAACGCCCAGCTTTTGTTAACTGTGTTTGACCTTTATGACTAGTTGTAGCGTTTAATTCTTCAAGTAAACGCACACCGTCGGTAATATTTCGATTATCAGGTGGTTGGACAAACGGAAAGTCAGAGATACTACCTAAATCTAATGACAGCATCTGTAAAATTACCGTCGCTAAGTTGGTTCTTAATATTTCTGGATCGGTAAATTCAGGACGATTTAAGTAATCCTCTTGTGAATATAAACGAATACAAACACCTTCAGAAACACGACCACACCGGCCTGCTCGTTGATTTGCACTTGCTTGTGAAATAGCTTCGATTGGCAAACGTTGTACTTTAGTACGATAGCTATAGCGGGAGATACGCGCTGTACCAGGGTCAATAACATACTTAATACCTGGTACCGTTAAACTGGTTTCTGCAACGTTAGTAGCCAAAACAATATTACGGCCAGAATGCGGTTGAAAAATTCTATTTTGCTCTTGCACTGTTAAGCGAGAGTACAAAGGTAGAATTTGGGTATGTTTTAAATTGGCTTTTTCTAACGCTGTTGCTGTATCTCGTATTTCACGTTCGCCGTTTAGGAATATTAAAATATCCCCTTGATTAGGCCTATTACCAAAAGAAGATAATTCATCAACAGCATTTAATATACCTGAAATAATATCAACGTCGCCACCTTGCTCGTCATTCATCTCGCCAAGCGGACGATACAGCATTTCAACGGGATAAGTACGACCAGAGACTTCAATAATGGGCGCAAGTTTGCCACTCATCGAACTAAAATGCTTTGCAAAACGTTCTGGATCTATCGTTGCAGAAGTGATGATAACCTTTAGATCCGGACGTTTGGGTAATATTTCTCTAAGATACCCCAGAATAAAGTCAATATTTAAACTACGTTCATGTGCTTCATCAATGATAATGGTATCGTATTGGCGTAGTAGTCGATCATTTTGCATTTCAGCTAATAAAATACCATCGGTCATCAGCTTAATATAACTGTTCTCACTGACTTGGTCGTTAAATCTCACTTTATAGCCAACCACATCACCTACTTGGCTTTTCAGCTCCTCGGCGATACGCGTTGCTACAGTTCTTGCTGCAATACGTCTAGGCTGAGTGTGGCCTATCATGCCGTCTATACCTCGACCAAGTTGTAAACATATTTTGGGTATTTGAGTGGTTTTTCCTGAACCCGTTTCACCGGCAATAATAACAACTTGATTTTCGTTTATCGCTTTGGAAATTTTTTCAACGTTTTGTGAAACTGGTAACGATTCTGGATAATGAATATGAAGGGTTTGTTTAAGCTTGTTTGCTTTGTGGGTTATCGACTTGTGTATTTGTTGAGATAGTTGGTTTATTTGACGTTGATGTTTATCTTTGAACTTTTGCTCAGACTGATTTTTTTGCTTTTTTAAAGCATGTAAACGGTTTTTAAAGCGAGGCTTATCGGCAAGCCTCACTTTATTTAATAAAGCAAAAAGATCATTAATAGAAATATCGACAACAGGGGAAACTTCAGAAGACAAAATAAACTCAAGAACAACAAGTAAAAATCTATTTTATCAATTCTGAAGGTTAATACCAATAATTTATAGCCATGTTACTTCAAGCTATAAGACTCAGCACTTCACTAACAGGATGCTAAGCACCTGCGTGATATGAAGAACGTAAATGTTTGTCTAAAGCATGTAGAACATCATTACGGCAGATAGTACCTAATAAATTGCCATCATCATCAACCACGGGATAAACTTTAGGTTTATTTTTTAACATGTTTTGACCGAGCTCTATTACACTGTCATAAGGCTTGACCGAGAGCACATCTTTCCGCATTAAATCGGCGACATCTGAAGTATGTTCATTAAAATATATAGATTTAAGCATGGTTTCCATAACATCACTTTCAGATAAAAAACCTATCAGTCGGTGATTTTCGTCAATAACTGGACCACCTATTTGTTTAGTTTTTAAAAATCGTAACGATGCTTCTTCAACAACCATTTCTGGTGTAAAAGTAACTGGATAGTGGTTCATGTATTCACTAATTTTTACAGATTCCATATCGATGACCTTAAGGTTTAGTTTATTATTATCTTCACTCTAACTGTAGACGGAAAATCAAAAAATTTCCTAACTTTATCAGAATATTGGCAATATTTATTATGCTTCAACGCTAAGTTGTTTAATTAGCATTAATGGGTGTTGTTCTTCGCCTTGGAGAAATTGAGCAACTTCTTTACTCATTTTTTTATAACTACTTCTTAAATGTGCTTTAAGATGAGGCACGACCTTTTTATTATCGATGGATTTAAGGTTACTAAAAACAGCTAAACAATAGAGCATTTCGTTTTCTGGCAACGCTGCTTGCCGGTTAGCTCTTGGGTTATAGCATGAACCACAACCCCCTTTAAATTGATAAGCTGTATTAGCGAAAATAACACCAAAACCCATAACACAGGCTAATACGTCAATCGCTTGTGGGAGAAACTCTTTACCACCTGGTGGTAATATCTTTTGTTGCATCACTAACATACTGGCTAATTGTTGAACGTAAGAAGCAATTAAATCTTGTGGCTGATTTATTTGATTAGCATTAAACGTTAAATCTATAGTTGGCTGCCCTTCACTCACTTGGACGATGGCATTTTTACCCCGTAATTCACCGTCTACCTTTAATAATGGTAATACTGTGGTTATAGGTTGATCGGGGCTTACTAAACGTAATGGCCATTGAGTCATGCCAGCATAATTTAATGTATGGCTAAAAATATTGGCAGCCATTTCATTTACACTAGATACTCGACCTGCGTAAAATTCATTGGTTGGTAAAACCAACTTAGTTTCTTGTTGAAAACTTTTAACATTAAAGTGTTCTATCGCCCAAGCAACAGTATCAAATATCCATTGGCCAGTATTTTCATCTATTGCTGGGGTTTTCTGAAATAATCGATTAAACATAAAGCTTTAGTTACCCTTGTTCAAAGCGCTGTCACTTTGTGTTTGTTGCATGGTGTTTAGTGCTGCAGTTCCGTATAGAGGAACCGTTGAAAGTGAATGGTGGTGGCTACCACTCGACTCTTTTGTAGAATATGAAAGATATATTAACGTTTGATTTTCTTGATCATATATCCTACGTACTTTAAGGCTTTTAAATAAAATACTTTTAGATTCTTTAAAAACAACTTCACCGTTCTTAGATTTATCTATAGTTGCTATTTCTTGTGCGGTGATAACACCTGTTTGCCGACATGCGATGGACATATCTGAGGGATCTGAAAAATCTAAATCAGCTTCAATATGACTAATATGGCAAGTTACTCCTTTTAGTTTAGGATCTTTATTAGCTTCGATGACAACATCTTTAGTAGTAAATAAGCCTAAACTGACTTTGCCTACATCATCTGAACATGCTGACAACACGACAACGGCTAAGCTTAAACAAAAAAATGAACGTTTATTCATGACGAAAAGTCCCGGTAAATGATTGATAAATTATAAATATTAAGTTAAAGATTAACTTTGTCTTCATAAGTCATACCAACCTAATAATAATTATATTGTTATCAGTAATGTGATGGAAAAGTCATTGCTTTGCAAGTATTGAAACATCTCTCATGCGCTAAACCGAAAGACTAGACATTGTGCCTTAATTTGATAATCTAACAATATACTGGTCAAACCAGAATCGCTGTCAAAATAATAATAATCAGTTAAGGTAACTATGTCATATCAAACACTTACGTTAAATATTTCAGAGCAAATTGCATTTATAGAGCTCGCTCGTCCAGAAAAACATAATGCTCTTAACATTACTATGTTTAATGAAATTGATGGCGTTACCAAAACCCTTAGGAAAAACAAAGATATTCGGGCTGTAATCGTTTCAGGACAAGGAGAAAGCTTTTGTTCTGGGTTAGATGTTAAATCGGTATTAAGTGATGCTAAATCATCAATAAGACTATTGTTTAAATGGATGCCATGGCAATCTAATTTAGCACAACGGGTATCTACTGCGTGGAGAAAAGTGCCTGTTCCAGTGATTTTTGCCATACACGGAAAGTGTTGGGGTGGCGGTTTGCAAATTGCTTTAGGGGGAGATTTTCGTATTGCCACACCTGACGTTTCTGTCGCAATTATGGAAGCCCGTTGGGGATTAATTCCAGATATGGGTGGCACTCTAGCGTTAAAAGAACTGGTTAAACTTGATGTGGCAAAAGAGCTTGCCATGACAGGAAAAATTATTGATGGCCAGCAAGCGTTATCTATCGGCTTGATCACTAAAACCTCAGAAGATCCTTTAAAGGAAGCTACCTTGATGGCACAAGAGATCATAAACCAATCACCAGATGCGATAACAGCTTGCAAAAAACTATATAATAAAAGCTGGTGGAGCTCAGCAGGCATGGCTTTAGCGAGAGAATCATTCTATCAATTAAAAATTATCTGCGGTAAAAACTTCAGAATTAAGGGATATAATCAAACCCATGAAAAAAGTGAACATAAAAGCTTTAAACAACGCATGAAATGGTAAAGATATAAAATATTATTTGTCTATCCATCCAACACAAATGTATTAGACCATTACATTTAAACACTAAGCAATTATTGAGTTATCAAAAGGTATAATTCATTTCAAGCAGTAGTTGTCTCCTAGGTAACGGAAAATCATTAGATATTGACCCGTTACTAGGGTGATATGCTTTATTATCCAACAAATTGTGGGCAACTACCGCTAATTCTAAATTATTGAAAACTCCGGTATAATTAAGCTTAACATTCAAAAAATCATAGTTTTTCAGTGGGTCACGTAAATCTGTTTCTGCGCGCTTTCTATCCATTACCCAATGACTCGTAAGATTAGCATTTACATGACTATTTATTTGCCAGTTTAGCGTCAATGAAGCCAATTTTTTTGCAATATTTGGTATTGTTTTACCACTACCATCTTTGCTATTAAGATAAGTGAAATTGCCACTAATATCTAAAGTATTAAAAGGTTGCCAACGCCCTTCCCATTCAAAACCTGTGGTTTCGTTTTCTCCAATATTTTGTGCGATTGCTATACCTGATTGTTTATCGGTTATATGAGTTATCAATGCATTTGCCTGATACTTAAAAAGTGTAAAGGCATAATTCAAATCATCACTTATTTGGTAATTTAAGCCAAGTTCATAAGTAGTGATTTCTTCTGGTTTAACATTACTATTGCCTTGCGCTGCAGGATTGTTTTTTGCATGTAAATCAACAAAACTAGGCGCTCTAAAGGCTGAGCCAGCAAAGGATCTAATATTAATATTTTCGCTTACCGTCCAATTTATTCCTATGCGAGGATTGACCGTCGAACCAAAGTCCGAATAATCATCTATCCGAATACCTAAGTTCAATAATACGTCTTCACGTATTCTCCACTCATCCTGTAATGATGCGAATGTAAAGCTTCTTGATACATTCGGCATATAAATATGATTTGTACCGCTGACATCAGTTAATGTTCCATCAACGATAGTTTCTGTACCATTTAAAACACTAGGGCCAAAGTTTTTCGGTTCAGAAGCACTGTAATTCTGTTTTTCGTAACCTATTTCCCAACGTATTTGTTGAGTATTATTTAAATTAAACAAGTGAATAAGATTAGCGTGATAATGTTTGGTAACATTGGCAGGGTGTCCAATATATCCATCAGTAAAAGTAGTAAATACCGTTGGCTCGACAAAATCAATATTGCCACTTTTACCAATGGGTAATACCGCTCCCGCAGGAAAGATAGTAAACTTTGAGATACCTTCTTGTTTTTTATACCAACCAGATAGCGTAAATTTCCCTTGCATTATTTCAGATAGATCATAGCTAAATTTTAAGTTTTGGTTCTTAAAATTATCAATACCCGTTGGATCAAGGGCCTGTGCTACACCTCCACCCAAACCCGATTGACTATCAATCAAATAATATTGGCTACTGAATTTGTTCCATTCAAATTCGGTTTTAAATGTTAATGCTTTATAATCATCATTAAGTACACCTGGCGCTATACTGACTGAAGTGTTAAAAATCTTATCAAAAACAGTTTGCAAGTCGTTCGTTATAAGTTGACTAGAATCTTCCCCTCTATGGTGATAATTCAATGCTACTTGTAATTTGATACCTTCCCAGTTGAAATTTTTACTAAAATTTACAATATATTGTTCAGGCTCACCAATACTTAATTGCAGCTCATTAGCTAGCTCTCCTGTCTCGTAGCTAATCAAATTAATGATTCCAGCAAATGCATCAGCTCCAAATACTACTGAACCAGGGCTACGTATAATTTCAATGCGTTTAAAACCATGCAATGGAATTTCAGCTAATGGTGGGGTACCACCATGGTGTGCTCTATTGAGAGGAATACCATCAAATAATAACAGAACTTGCTGCCCAAAAATGCCAGAAAGCCCCCTTATTGAATATTTTTGATAGCTATTACCTGTGGTGACAGAATCCAATTGAATACTTACAACACCTTGCAGTGCTTGTTCTAGGTTATGTACACCTTTTTTTCGCCATTCAGTAGCAGTAAGGATAGTTACTGAAGCGGGAGCGTTTAGTTTTTTTTGTTCAAAGCCTGACGCCGAAGTAACAACTTGAATATTAGTTAGCTCTCGTAAAGAAAGGTGTAGGAAAGAATTCGCTTCGACAGAGTTAGACACTGCGAGCACATTTTGGCTCAAAATAATAACAATAACAGTAAATAGGAAAAGCAATTTAGGTTGACACATACATAGTCGATATCTGTAGCGTTAACTAAATAGATTTTAGTTTGTAAACGTCATAAAAACAAACTAGCAGGTTAATAATTGTACAAGTTTACAACGAGTGTTAATGGCTAGACATTAATTAGTCCTCTATAATTTTTAATAGTAATCTTTAAACGTAGAGAACAAAAATGAAAATTTCATTACGCTTTTATTTAATGTATTTAGCATTATGTACAATTCTTATTGGGTGCGGAGGATCTGATACACCGGATGAAGTTATTGTTCCAACGTTATCATCAGCAAAATTTTCCCTAGGGATTAGTGATGCACCTGTTGATGACGCTGAAATTGTCTCTATAGAAATTGATTCCATTAAACTTATTAATACTGATGAGAGTAATGGCGGTCAAGAAATATTAATTGATGAATTTCTAGATGAAAATGGCCTAACTGTTGATACCATTCAAGTTAATTTACTCGATTTTCAAGGTCAAGACCAAATGAAAATTATTGATGAATCTCAGGGGATTACCTTAGATAATGGTGTCTATAAAATGGAACTTGCTATTGTAGATAGCGGTTCTTTTGTAATGTTAGACAATGACCCTGATAAATATAACATTAAGGTGCCTAGCTCTCGTTTGAAGCTTGGTGAATTTACCATTACAGATCAAGCACAACAAGTAGCAGAGACCCCAGCATATACATTGGAATTCGATTTAAGGAAGTCTCTGGTTTTACGTGGCAATAACCCTATGGCTAATGGTTATATTCTCAAACCAAATGGTGTGCGTATCGTGAGTTTACCAAGTTCTATTACTGGCATTATCAGTCCTGAATACACTAACTTAGGAGTTTGTACCGTTTATCTTTATGAAGGTACACCTACTGAATTAGGTGATATATACGATATAGATGATGAAGCCTTCATTGGAGATACACCTACACCTACAGCTCCTATTGCAGCGGTAGTAGTTCAAAGTGACAGTACATATAATATTAGCTTCCTTGATGCAGGAAGTTACACTGTTGCCATGATGTGTGGTACTGGACCTGATGTTGATGATGACAACATCCAGTTTGACGGTTTAGCAATTCCTTCTCCTGCAGAAAATTCGCAAACAGTTGAAATATCAGCAGGAACAATAACAACGGTTAATTTCTGAGGCGTAATAAAAAAGGATCAGTTTTGGGCCACATATAAAACAGTAAAGTTAATATATACGTTTAAAGAAACCGTAAACGTAAGGTTTTTCCTGTTGGAATGGATTAATAAAAGTATGCTCTTCACTGGCGAGTAGCTCAAAATCATCGCCCAGTCTTAATTGCATTTCTGTTATCGAATATTGATGAACAACTAAGCCAGCACATTTCTTAGCGCCACGATGTGAAAATTCGGCCAATAAAACATAACCACCTACTTTTACTGACTCCCGGAGATTATTAAAATATCCAGTGATTTCTTTATCACTTAATAAAAAATGTAGTACCGCTCTGTCAATCCACAAGTCGACTGATAAAGGGGATGATAATTTATCTGCTATATTTTGCTGCAAACATGTAAGACGATCATTACTGACCCGTTGTTCGAGCTTGAGTAATGCGTTATTACTAATATCATTAGCAATTAAATGACTACCCGTAGCTATTAATCTATCCACCAGTAACGACGTGCCAGCACCAGGAAGAAATATGAAAGAATCAGTCGTTAAAGGAACTTGCTCGATATATTTCATGGTTTGCGATAGGTCAGCCTCGAACCAACCGAGATCTTGGTCGATTTTATTGGCAAAAATATTATTCCAATGCTGAGTATCGCTAACCATAGTTTACTCGATTTTCTACTCGATAATAATTATGACTACTTAAGTAGAGGATGATCTTCTGGTAATTGTTTCGAAATCCAGAGGGCTAGTTTATGTTTCATGCTTTGTAAATCTTCACCATCAACCGGTAAAGGATGCACTAATTTATCACTCACTAATAAACGATACAGGCTTTCAATTTTTTCTTTTGCTGCATTGGTTGACGAGAATGCTTTGTAACCACGGTTAACTGCATACTTCTCCCCAATTTGAATCGCCATTTTTAATAATGCCGATTCATTTTTCATTTTTTTCATTTTATTCCTTTTATTCCTTAAATATTGTGATTAATCAAACTTGTAGCAACTTTACCTAAGCATCAGGCATGGCAAAATAAAACGCATTAAGTTTGTTACCGTCTAAATCTCGAAAATAGCCAGCGTAAAAGCCTGAAAGTTCATCTCGGGGCCCTGCTTTACCTTCGCATGTTGCACCCAATTCTATTGCTTTGTGATAAAAAGCATCTACTTTTTCTGGTGAATCTAATTGGATGGCCACCATCATGCCATTACCAACAGTTGCGGGCTGTCCATCAAATGGTTTAGTCACTGAAATACCGGGTTGATCTGGCGATGTTGCCCATGCGACAAACTGCTCAGTATCCATAAAACGACCTGCACCTATGGTTGCTAATAATTGATCATAAAAGTTGACTGCTTTATCAAAATCATTTGTACCTAATGTGACGTAACCTATCATGTGAATTTCCTTATGTTATACCAATTTCATTAAATTATTGCCCACTTGTGCTGGTTAAAATACTCCAAAGCGGCGTTGCTCTCAATCCCAATAGCCAGCTATTGGTCAATCGAGCGCCTTGTCTTGATTTATTTTTTCTTCGCACAACAAGATCACAACCTCAATGAAACTGGTATTATTTTTGTTGTAACCGTTAATAACAAGCTAACATGCTTTTATCAAAGTGCTCAATATTAATTGAGATATTATTGACTGAAAGATGATCGTTAAGTTGCTGATGGCTTTTTTCTAACGAAGCTATAGTCAAGGTATTATCATCCAGTAGATATACCTGTTTTAAACTGGTGTAGTAGAAAGTCATAATAAGCATTGCCCTAGCATCATTTTGTTCAAATGCTGCGTTTTTAATAGACTTTAGCTTTCTGTAGATAAAGTTATGCAGTTGTTTTAATTGCCAAACGTAATAGATCTCATTAAAAAACGTTTTAGTTTTTAAGTGATGTAAAGTAATAGCACACGTCAATAACGCCAATACTACACCTAAAAGGTTATACTTAAAGTTATTCGGTTGTTCTGTATCAACAAGTGCATTATTTAAACTAATTACAGGCTCTGAAAATAACGCAATTAGACCAGCACCAAATCCTAAAGATAAAAGGGTTAAAATGGCAATAAAACCTATAATTACATAGTTGAGCCTTTGCCTATAGATACTTTTATCTATTTCATATAATTTCATTAAATACTCTTAAATAGTAATTTGTCATAAACAGCTAAATGATTGTTAAGCAACTTATAGATAAGCAAAATCAATCTAAACCAAACTGATACCTGAGTGGCGCGCTACTTTACTATCAACACCTTCAAACCACACGGACTTTTTGCTGGTAATCGTCAGTTGCTTTTTGGCTCGAGTAATTCCGGTGTACAGTAATTGGCGAGTTAACAATTGATTATCGGCTTTTGTTGGTAAAATCATTGCGACATGTTCAAATTCACTGCCTTGCGTTTTGTGAATTGTCATCGCATAAACACTTTCATATTGTGGCAATCGACTAGGTAAAATAGCGAGATAATTACCATTTTCTTGTTCAAATACTGCCATTAAGTGCCCTGCTTCATTACGCCAAATTAAACCTATATCGCCATTATATAACCCTAAGCTATAGTCATTTTCAGTGATCATAATGGGCTTAGCGTGATATAAGTTATGTTTTATTATGGTTGGCATAGCAATACTTAGTTCTTTTGCAGCATTTGGTTCAGATAACAATATTTGCTCTACCCAATAATTTAATCGCTCTACGCCGCTATCCCCTTTACGTGTCGCTGACAACAAACGAAATTTAGCTAATAACTCAAAAGCATGTTCAATAGAATGAGCTGACATTAACGGTCGATAATATTGTTCTACTAATTTCGCTAAGCCTTGTACTTGACTACCGTCTAGCCACATTAGTTGTGGTACTAAGTTATTTTTGGCTTGTTGCAGCAACTGCCAACTGTGTTCGCTATCACCTTTTATGACGGCTGTTGCAATTAACCCAATACCACCTTGACCGTCGAAACGTCTGCTTTTAGTTAAATAGGTCAAATGATCAAGCGGATGTTTTTTACTAATAGGTAAAGCAGTTGTGCCGGTGACTTGTGCTAAATAATGACTGTTAGTAGCTGAAAATTGTGCCTGATTAATTGGCGTAAAATCCGCTAAGATGCTCCCAGCAGCCACAGAAGGTAACTGATCTGCATCTCCCAATAAAATGACTTTGCAATGAGTAGGTAACGCTCTGAGTACACGTGACATCAAGGGTAAATCAACCATTGAAACTTCATCAATTAATAATACATCTATCGCTAATTGATTGCTTTGATTATGACGGAAGTTAGGGTTGTTTGGGATCACCCCTAATAAACGATGTAGGGTTTGCGCATTACTAGGTATTTTCGCTAAAACATCATCGTTGATCAGTCCTTTAAAGCCATGCACTGCTTGTGATATCGACTCAGATAATCGTTGTGCTGCTTTTCCCGTAGGTGCTACCAAAGCTATAGTTAATTCTTCTTGCTTTTTTAACATCAGCAAGGCAGCGAGTAACTTGGTTACCGTATAGGTTTTACCTGTACCTGGTCCTCCCGCAATTATAGAAAACGATTTATTTAGCGCATTGGCAACCGCAATTTTTTGCCAGTCAACTTCATCTGTTTCTGTATTTTCTTGGGTATCTGTCGATAAGTCAGGGAAAATTTGTGAGATTACCGCAGAAATAGCATCAACTTCGTCGGCCGAAATCGTTTTAATTTCAGATGACTGATTTTTTTGTTGAATAAAGTCTATAACTTGTTGTTCAAATAAGTAATAGCGACGTAAATAAAGTTTATTATCAACAAAGACAATACCTTGGTTATCGGTAAAGTGTATCGCCAGTTGTTGTAAAACCGCTTGTAATACAGCCAAAGTTGGAAAATGAAAGCCTTGATGGCTGACTATTCCGCTTTCATCACATGAAAAACCAAACTGTTGATTAGCAATTTTTTCAATCGGTAAACAACTATGCCCTTCACGTAAACTAACATTTAGGCAAAGTAGTACATGGAAGAGTAAACGGCTATTGGCAAGTGTATCTCTAGTTTCGCCACAACTATTTGGCTCAGCTACCAAAAGCTCGGTAAATTGTTTAGCAAAAAAATAATCGATAGCTTCAATGTCAGCTAATTGCTGCTGAGCTTCAGAAAACCTTTGGTAAACATGCTTCAATGATACAGACAATTTTAAACTCATATGACTTCACCTGACAATGTTTGCTTATTATTTGATAAGGCATTCCCAGCAAAAATATCATCGAGTTGTTGCAACTCAATTTGACTGATATCGCGGTAATAAATTCCACTACCGGCATGTTGCTGCTCATTACTCATGCCGCGCAAATAGAGATAATATACCCCACCAAAATCTCGCTCCACGTCATAATCAGCTAAAGTGATTTTGAGGTAACGATGTAAAGCAAGTGAATAGATAAGATATTGTAAATCATAATGATGTTGTTCAATATTTGCTTGTAAAAATTCAGGCTTATAGTGACTATAATCGTCACCTAAATGGTTAGATTTATAATCGCAAATATAATATTTACCCTGATGCTCAATAATCAAATCAATAAAGCCATGCATCATGCCTTTTAAATAGTGATGAAAAGATAAACTTAAGTTGCTATGTTGCTTGGTGCGATAAGGCGAATTATTGCGATGCTCAAGCAACAAGTTAGATAGCTTTTGGGTATTCGCTTGCTCTAAAGGGAAATAGAACTCTACTTCTCTTAAACTGTGCTCATGTGAAATGGCTGACAAAGTAAAATTTGTCCCTTTTTCAGGAATATTTTGACTTAAAGGGGTATTCAAAATTTGTTTTAACCAGCTTTCTAAATCATTTTGGCTAAAACCTTGTCCTAAATCGCCGTACTTAAGTAACGGCCATTTTAAAGTTTGCTGCCAATCTGGATGAACAAAATTTAGATGCTCAAATATATCATGCAATAAATTGCCGGTATTTGCCCCTTTGGTTAAAGCAAAACGTATTAAGTGAGCATGGTGATTTTGCTGTTCGTCAAAGCGCTGCTCATTTTGGTTACCACTATCTCTATCTGGGGTTGAAACACCATTGTCACGAATATTACGGCTTAATGCTGTAAAGGAACTTAGCCACCAATCACGTTCAATATTACCGTTAAATTGGCTCACTTTTGCTGATTCAATTAAAGGAGAATTCACAGAATAACTGTGCACAGGCACAGTATCATTTACCAGTGTTAACGAAATGTCGTCAGAATTATCATGCACTAATTGAGTTAAGTTGGCAGCAATATCAGTACTTTGTTGCCACTGGCAGGTTAACCCAAGCGGAGACAAGAAACTCTGTTCAAAGTTAGTGCTGAGTAAATAGCAACGCTGCTCAGCACGTGTAACCGCTACATAGAGTAAACGGATGGTTTCAGCATACGCTTCATCAGCCATCGTTTGTTTAGCTTCTGGTGAAGCAGATAAACTTAACGTCAATTCACCCTGTTGGTTATGATATTCAATCAATTGTAGTGATCGGGTACCAAATTTCAGTGGGTTTTTATGCCGAGTCGCAAAAGGTACAAAAACCACCGGGTATTCAAGTCCTTTAGAACCATGTTGAGTAATAATACGAATTAGGTTTTCTTCACTTTCTAAACGCAGTTCACTTTCTAAGTCTGAATTTTCAGCCAAACTTTGTTGCTCAAACCAATACAACAACTCTTGAGGTTGTTTATGACGTTGGCTAGCCGTTTGTAAAAGCTCAAATAGGTGCAATAAGTTAGTTAAGCAACGTTCACTATCGTCACCTGTTATCACCATATGATCATGCATTAATTTTAATGCCATGGTGATGAAACCTTTTTGTAACCACTCTTCACGAAGTTGACTAAACAATACTTTTATCTCTTGCCAAGCCAGATCATCCTTTTGTAATTGATAGAAGGCATGCGCTGAGTAAGGTAATAATGGCGAAGCTAAACCTGCCGAGAAAAGACGTTCATTTTCTAAAAACAAAATACCTTTCAATATTTGTATCAATTGGCTGGTTTGTTCACTGTGAAGCAAATTAGCGCGATTACTTAAATATACTGAGGGTAATCCTGCATTAAACAACGCTTGTTTAACTTCCATAGCTTCGGCGCCATCACGCACTAATAAGGCAATATCTTTTGCTTGTATGCTCTGTGCTTCTGGATTGTCGTTTGTACAAGTTAATAACTGAATAATTTCATTTGCACACCAGGTCGCCATTTCGCTGCGGTAAGTCTGTTTAACGACATCTTTTCGATGAAAGGCTTCATCCTGAGGCATAAAGTGGACAAACCTTAATGCCGCTTCATTTTTATTGTGCAACTGTGCTGCTTTAATAGCATTAGGCGAAGGCTTAACAGGATGATATGCAATGTTATATCCAAAAATATCCTTAGCGTCTTTATTAAGCTCATTGCCGTAAAATAACCGGTTATAGCCATTAACCATCTGACAAGTGGAACGCCAATTGGTATCCATTAACCATTGATGATCACAATCTGCTCGTGCTGTCATGTAAGCAAAAACATCACCACCGCGGAAACCATAAATGGCTTGTTTAGGATCACCTATCATCATTAGACCACCTTGTTGGCGGTGATAATAAATGCGTTTTAAAATGGCAAACTGTGCAGGATCGGTATCTTGAAACTCATCAATTAAGGCAAATGGATATTGTTTTGCCAATGATTGTGCCAATGAAGCACCCTGTTCTGATGTTAGATGGCTAGCTAAAGTTGAAATTAAATCATCAAAGGATAATAAATTAATTTGTTGTTTATCTCGTTTTACTTGGGCGCGGATTTTATAGATGCCTTGCCGAACTACCGCTAAAGCTTTAAGTTTTGCTAAATCTGTTAATAACGATTGTGATTTTTTCTTAACATTATTTACCGAAGTAAATATCTCCACTAATTCAGCTTTAACTTTTGACTTACCAAAACGTCTGCCATCAAAAAATCCATCTGGCATTTTATCTTCAACATTGTGATGATCATCAATGGTTTTCTTTAACCATGCTAACGTTTGCTCAAATTCTAAAGACCGCTTTTCTTGTTCCGCTGGTTTTTTTCCATCCACTAAATGACTGAACAAAAATGTTTTGTGAGTGGTGAGATCATCAATAGCCAAGTTAAGTTGTTTATTGAATTGTTCAATAAGTGAGGTACTGCTTGTCAGCGCCAATGGACAATCTTTATAGATTGCTTTAGAAAAGTGACTCAATAAACTATGCGGCACCGGCCAAAATTGTACTACTTGTAAGAAAGCATGCTCATTTTCACTGGCAAGTTGGCGATACCAGTCTTGTGTTGCTTGCAAGACCAATGATTGTTGATCACTTTCCATGTTGGCGTTAAATGATACGCCACTTTCAAAAGCGTGTTGGGTTAAGACCGTCTTACAAAAGCCATGAATGGTAAATATTGCGGCTTCATCTAAAAACAGTAGTGCTTGTTTTAATAGCAATTTAGCTTGGTCATCATCAACCTTAGTTGCGAGACTTTGAAAGAATGCATCATTCTCCTTTAAATACTGCCATTGGTTTAATGCCTGACGAATAAAGCTATCAATACGGCCTCGTATTTCTTCTGTCGCGTCTTTAGTAAATGTCATCACTAATATTTGTTGTACGGTAAGTTTGTTTTCCAACAATAACCGTAAATAAATGCGAGTAATATTATGGGTTTTTCCGGTACCCGCACTAGCCTCAATAAGGTGAACGCCTTTTAAAGGGACATCTTGAGCCACTAGGTTTTGAGCTAAATTTATCACTTGTTCATTGCTCATTTAACTTGTTCCCGGGTGGTGATTATTGGTAAATATATTTTTTGGATTGACGATAGAACATCATTAAGGTCTGGGCATTGTCGCCAAAAATATTGAATATACGGATCATTACCGAAAGCAAAGCCATTGTTATCATCCGACCAAAAATTATCAAAATGGCTTTGTGTGAAAGATTTTGCTTTAAAAATATGTTCCGCTAAATCACCATTTAACAATAAGGCTTGTTGTTGACCATGCAAATACACTTTTAACAAAGCAATAAGTATATCTTTTGCATCGTTAGGACCGTCATTATTCTGGTGAGCGCCTTCTTTGTTACCAGACTCTCGCTTAGCATAAAAGTAATGCACAGGCTTTTGTCCTTTAGTATCAAAGTAATAGCCATGACTAGAATTTACTTGAGCAAGAGCTTGTGACATTTGTTGATTTTCGTCATCTTCTGAAGATAGTCCACTAATTGGGTTTTGTTGTTGCCAAACTTGTAGAATTAACAGGTTAATATACAAAGCAAAGAAATCCTTGGCTTTAGGTAAACTACTGCGATAAGCCACCAATTGCTTTTCTACCACTTGTATACGAGTGGCTAAACGGATCGATAAGTGACTAGTACTCCCACAAGGAAAAGTTAATGAACCGTCAGTAATACCAAGAGCTTGGTGGTCAAACTCTAAGGTCACTTCAAGGTCAAAATGCTGAGCATTATCAGCATTATTTTCAACAATAAAGTCGGATAACTTTTCACTATCGTCGGTTAATTTTTTAATTAACCCCTCACTTTGAGGTAAGTGAGGAAATCGACCAGATAATTGAGCTTGCTGTGTTGTTGATGCAAAAACATCCGTTTTAAGTTGTTGATAATCATCTTGCTGATCATCAATCATCAATAGCTGTTCAAGGACTTGTTGTTTATATAAATAACTCGTTAGGTGATCACAATCAAAAGGTTCGTCATCTGCCAAGGTTTGACTATTATTATCCAAATACAGCGCTAATTGTTTTTGGCCAAAATGTCGAGAAGGATGCTGATAAAAACGAATAACATCATTAACATCAATTATCTGTGGTGATACGGTTGCTGATTGCTCTAATTGACTATGTTCAGTAAAAGTACAATCAATCACTAAATGTTGACTACTGTTTTGCTGCAAGTGTTTTTCATCATGTTTTATTCCGCTGCGCTTCTCTTGTAATGCTAACCATTTAGCATCAAAGCCAGCATATTGTCCGAGGTAATTTTTTTCACTATAAGGCTGCATTGCCAGCTGACGGATATCACTCTTATCCTCTGAAAATAATTGCCAACCATAAGCCAAAGATAAATATTCCATCAATTCTTTCAAAACAATTGATGGCTGCTTTTCATTATTGTTTTTAATATTACGACCTTGGTAACTAAGGTAAAGTGTTTGGCGGGCCGAAATAATCGCTTCTAAAAATAAATACCTGTCGTCACCCCGACGTGACCTATCACCTAATCGAAACTCAGACATTGCCATTAAATCAAAACCAAGTGGCACCCTTTGTCGCGGATATTCACCATCATTTAAGCCTAGTACGGCAACAATTTTAAAGGGAATGCTGCGCATCGGTAACATTGAGCAAAAGGTCACTTGCCCTACCATGAATTGCCGTCCAGGATCAGGCTGACTGAAATGACTATCTAAAAACTCTCTAACAATGTTCAACTCGATGGCTTGCTCAAATTCCGCATGTTGGCAATATTCAACCAAGGCTTCAATTGCTTGATAAATAGTGGTGAAGTTTGCCTCTTGATTGTGCTCAAATAACTCACTTAATAACTCTGATAAAAAACTGTGCCACTGGGCAGGTGTTCTTATGCGGTTAAGCGCCAGCGTAAAATACTGTAGTTGCTCAATAATGAGCATTAATTTACCTAAGAGAGTGGCATCATTGCCCTCTATATCGGGTAGTACGAGCTTATTTTCATAAACTTCACTGTGATCAGAATAAGCAAAGCCTTGTAATAGTCTCGATAAACCATAATGCCAAGTGAATTGTTCCGATAAGTTTGAAGTATCAAGCAATTGTTGTTTATGTTTTTGGTCAAGTCCCCAATGAATACAGGCACTTTCAATCCAAACGGTAAATTTTTCGATATCATCATTCTGTAAAGAAAATTTGTTTTGCATAGCCGGCAAACGTAACCATGATAATATTTGACTCACTTGAAAACGACTATCAGGTAAGGTCAATAATTCAGAAAAAGCAGCGACTAGTGGATCTGCGTCTTTACTGATGCGATCAGCAATAGAACAAGGCAATGGCGGTATTTGATTATCTAAATCTTGCCACCCACGAGCAAAAACAGCATTAACATAAGGAGCGTAATGTTCAACTTGAGGACACATTACTAACACATCTTTAGGCGTAAGCGTTTCATCGGCATTAAATTGATGCAACAACCAATCATGCAAACCTTGTACTTCACGTAACGCACTATGAGTACTGGTAATAATAATGGACTCATCTATATGTGTTTGTGCTGACTGTCGAGCATCACTTAAGGTTAATATATCATTTTGTAGCATTGCTAATACTGTAGGCTGAATGACCTCTGTTTGCTTTTTACCTGATTTTTGATCATTAACTTGTAGGTCATTTGCAACGTTGATTTCAGAGAAAGCTTCAATATTAAAAGTGCTGTATTGTTGTAACAGCGAGAGGAATTCACGGCCTTGCTGACCTAGATTAGCCAACAGAGGATTACCAACTGACTCACTCATTTCTTGGTGGTTATCAGTCCATTTAGTGATTAATTTGATTGCTTGCTTCTCAGAAACAATATCGCCCCAATACGAAAAACAAGGATTAAGGTGGAAAAAATGTACTTCGGTAAACTGGCTTAAATGATGGACAAAAGACAACCACATAGGAGCCATAGCATTAATACCAAAAAAACATAATCTTTTAGGCAATAAATGTGCTGAGCTCTCTAAATTTTGTTGTGCTTGTTCAACAAACTTTAACGGATTATAAGATTGCTCTTTGATCAGCAATTGCCACAGTTTAGCTTGCCATTTTTCTGTGGTGGCAAAATCAACATTATCCTGTTCTTTGATGGTACTTTTGTTATCATGCCATGCATCAATCCAATCCGGCCTAAAAACCAAGTACTGCTCAAATAAGTCAGCTAATTCACAAGAAAGTTGATAGCGCTTTAAATTGTATTGTGAACTTTCATTCTGCTGACTGTTGTTATGAATCTTAATATTTAAAGCTTCATTCTCATTGTTTTCAGTAGCAGACCAATAGCGAGTAACATCAGCAAAATCGCTATCATTTAGAATAACTTCTGTTGCTAGCAGTTGATATATCCGCCAACACAGTGCCTCTCTAGAAAATGGTGTTTGTTCTAGCTCCCCCTCTTTATTTACAAGACCTCTAAGCAACTTCCAAAGATACTGCGCTGGTAACGCGTAATCGATATTAAAGCTAATACCACGTGTTTGGGCTAATGACATATTGAGCCAATGCTGCATACCAGCATTTTGTACAATAAACACTTCTTTAGAGAAAATAGGTAAAGGAGATATTTGTTGAATTCTATCAACAAGGGCCAACAAGTTTTCCATTTTGTTGGCTGGATAAAGGTAGATCAACCGCTAGACCTTAAGGATGATTTTTGATTAACAAATTTAATCACATTGATGAGCAGATCACTAGTAAATTAGTGATATTTAAACAATAGTTTGTTTGCTAAATTTATTATCTATTATTTGATAAAATCTAAATGGATTTGAAAGATATCACCAATAATGGGTAAATGGTAACGATGCCCTAAGATTGCATGGTAAAGGCCAATAAGCCAAGCTATCACAACGCCGACTGTCAATATCCAGCCAATAAGAGGAATGAAAGCCAAAATTGCTCCCGTTAAAATTAATCCCAACGATTGTCGTAAATGAAAGCGAGCGAGCGAAGAGCTATGATTTCCATATAGAAATGCGGCTAGTAACCAGCCTACTATGGTTAAATATGATAAAACAGAAACAATTCTAACCATGTCATACTGCAAACGACTATCTGAGTGGTAATGCATTAAAACGACCCTTAAAAATATCAATCCCTTAAACTAAATTTAGTCGTGATCCGTTAAGTGATCAAATAGAACTTATCGCTATTACTGAATTATATTCAGTCATTTATACCTAACACTATTATTTTTAACCGTTATCTTTTTATATACTATTTTGTTCTGAATCTCATGTTATTAATTGCACAACTAGACAATACCCTTATACAAGCGACCTGCAGAGAATTCATCAAGTCATTTTATTTTTTTTAATTGCTGTAGTTGCTGCTTCATTAAGTTAACTATTTGTTGTTTCTGGTTTTCTATTTGTTGAGGTGTTTGATCAGCTGATTCTTTTTTGTATTGTAATTGTTCAAAGCCATCTAAAATATTACGGTAGAGAATGCCAAGTTTATTATTATAATCACCAACCTGTTGACAAAATTGGACTGTAGAGTCGATATTGTTTCTCACTAACCCTAAGCAAGCTAAATATCGTTCAGCTTGTTGTAAATAACTAAGCCAAACCACAGGTTTTGTTTTACGCCGTTTAAACTTTTGAGCAAACCAAATACTAGCAGCCATAAAAACTAATGACAGAGCAATAATTATCGCAGACTTAATATCAGCTTGATCTCCTAGCCAATCTTTCATCAATTTATTCTGTTTATCTTGAGAGTAATTAATGACTAATTTTGTCCACTGGTAATCTAAAGCATCTAATTGCATGCGAATTTGGCTAAGCCAAGCAACACTTCCTAATTGACTAAAGCCAGATGAAAAAGCTTGTTGCTCTGATAATAGTTGCTCAGAGAAGCCTTGTTCAACACGACTTGGATCAACAGCTGAAGTTGGGTCTATCCGGACCCAACCTTGTCCCTGTAACCACACCTCACTCCACGCATGTGCGTCACGCTGATAGATACTATAATAGTTACCTTGTTGGTTATATTCGCCGCCTAAATACCCTAAAACCAGTCGTGCTGGTATACCCGCTGCACGCATCAAAAAGGTAAAACTACTAGCATAATGCTCACAAAAACCTGCTTTAGTGCTAAAAAAGAATTGATCTAAACTATTATTGTTTAATGCTGGTGGGCTTAACGTATATCGATAATTTTGTTTGCTAAAGCGCGATAATACGGCTTGAATTATTGCACTATCGTCATGCTGAAAATTGGCTCTTAATTCAGCCGCGTAGACTCTAAGATCAGAGTTAGATAAAACATCAACTTTTTTGTATTGGTTTTTTTTGTCTTCAGGCATCAATAGATTTAGTGGGCTTTGCAAATAGCTGGTCACTTGATATGAAAATAATTGACTGATTTTATCTTGGCTATACAAAGTATGATCAAGCAATTGATAAACACGTTTATTATGTTTAACACTCTCAAGTTTTACGATATCGAGGGCAAACAACCAATGTTGATAACTTGGTTCAGCAATGACTTGATAACCTACCCCCTGCTCGTTTTTGTTAAACAGAATTTCATTTTTAACTAACATTGAAAATTTTCGTGGTACACCAGCTTGTCTACTTGACGTTTTCTTCTTACGCCAATGTGTTCCATCAAAGGTATCAAGAACCAATGTCCGCCAATACATTTGCTCATATGTAGGCGCAACACCGTCAAACTCAACTCTAAAAGCTAATTCATTGGATCTAGCTAAGTGAGCAATATCGCCAATGGCAACATTATCACTTAGTCCCGTAGTTGCAGAACTAGCAGCAGGCATTTGCCAAAACGGTGGGATTTTTGGGAAAACCACAAATAATATAATGGCTAGAGGTAAACTTTGAAATATTAATTTGCTTGCAAAACCAAGTTGAGAAACGAGTCTTTTACTTTCAGAAAACCAGCAAAGTAACCAAGTTATATTGATGATAGCCATCACAACTATCATCATTGCGAAGTAAATCGAATATTGAAAAATCAGTGAGGTTGCTAAGACGATAAAACCTAGTATCACTAATTCGTAGAAGTCTTTGCGAGAGTTTAATTCAAAGGGTTTTAACAAATAGGCAAAACACAGCAGGTGTAACATGCTTAATAATAAACCAAGTTCTTTTCCTGATAACAAGAGTAAAAAACAACCAACCGTAGCAATCAACAATTTAAGTAGTCGGCTTGGCTTTTTTACAACTTTAAAATAAATAGCACTATGCCAAATAAAACATAAGCTCGCCAAAGCAATAAACCAACCAGCAAGCTCAGTACTTAAGGTTAATAGATTACATAACTGAATAACAATGAGTGACAAAGCCATACTTGGCGGCAAAGTGAATACCGCTATTTCCACTTTACTTTTAATTTTCTGTTGTTCAGCTCCCCAGAAGTTAGACATAGTTGGCTAATGCCTTTAAACAATGACTTAAGTGTTGCTGTCCTTTTGAAGCAGGTATTAACAGTGTGTCTAATTCAACACCATATTCTTGATCCGTTTGGTGCAATTGCAAAATTAAATAACATAAGTGTCTTAATTTAACTTCATGATTAATCGCAGGCATATCTTTCAAAGATAAAAGTTGCTTTTCATTAATATTGTCTCGATGCTGTTTGCTTAACCACTGACCCGTTTTGGCCATTTGTTTCCAAGCGACTTGATTAAGGGACTCTCCTATTCGATAAGCACGTAGTTCATAAAAATCTTCACCATTAAATGGCTGATGTGAGTTATCAAGATGATTAGGCTCTCGTTGCTTATCACCACCAACGGATGAAACTGGCTGGCAAAATAATGGCTGAGGGCTAACAATGACTTCAATATCGAACTGTAGCTTTGTCCAGCAACGGAATAACCCTAATGGATATTCGCTGAATATTTTTAACCTGGCAAGTTGATGGATACCTCTTTGATCAAACTTAACGGCTAATTTAAGCAACTGTTGATGTTTAATTGAACTAACGTCCAGTAATGGCTGATTTTCAAAACCAAGTTGAACAGACTGCTTTAGTTGCTCTGTGTTAATGCGAATATCTATTAATATGGGTTCATCAGTAAAACCTTGATACTCCCCTTTCGCAGCGACTTTTAAACCTAATAAGTTGTTAAAGCAATACAGCATTGCGGTTACAAATAAACTGCTGAAAAAGTAACTTAATAAAACGATTAAATTGTTTTGATAATTAGTACCTAGAATGAATAACAACAAAACAAATAATAAATAACTAAAGCCGAACTTCGAAGGAAGGATAAATATATTGCGTTGGGATAAAGTTTGGCTGTCAGTACTGGGCATACGCCTTTTTAACCAAGCATTAAAGCGTGTTTGTATAGTTTTTCCAAGATAATCTTTCATTTGGCGATACATGATTTAACTCGAAATATCCACTGATTATATAAATACCAAACGGCTAAAATGCTCATATAAGTTATTTATTAAAATGGTTGTTCACTGTTTATTTTACTGAGTAATTGTTGAGAATAAGACGCTGAATCATTTGGCCTTTGGTGTTTACTGCCTACAAGTCTATGTTCACATACAGATGAAAATACGGCTTTAATATCATCGGGCAACAAATGTTCTCTTTGATGGATAAATGCCCAAGCTTTAGCCGCTGCAATTAATGACTTCCCTGCTCTAGGTGAAAGCGGGTTTACTGTAAACTCGCCATTGCGGCTTAATTGAAATAAAGCGATAACATAATCCAGGATCGCTTCTGAAACATAAACATCAGCTACTTTGCTTTGCATCTGCACTAATTGTTCAGTGTTAATTTTCGCTTCAATTGTTGAGAAAACTGAATTGCCATGTTCACTCAAAAGTATCTTTTTCTCTGCGTTTATATCAGGAAAACCTAATGAAATTCGCATCATGAACCTATCAAGTTGTGATTCAGGTAAGGGATAAGTTCCGGCATGATACATAGGGTTTTGTGTAGCAATAACAAAAAATGGCAAAGGTAAATGGTGAGTAGTACCATCAATGCTCACCCTATTCTCTTCCATTGCTTCTAATAACGCACTTTGCGTTTTAGGGCTTGCTCGGTTTATCTCGTCGGCTAAAACGACTTGATTGAATATCGGCCCTTTGTGCAAACTAAAGGTTTGTGTATTTTGATCAAAAATAGAGACGCCTATAACATCTGAAGGTAATAAATCACTGGTAAATTGCACTCTTTGATAGCTTAATCCCAACGATGAGGCTAGCATATGCGCTAAGGTAGTTTTACCCATTCCAGGTAAATCCTCAATCAGTAAATGCCCTTTAGCCAGTAAGCAAGCTAATGATAACTTGATCTGTTCTGGTTTGCCGATAACAATATTTTCAATTTGTTGAAGAATACCAGACACTAATGACTGCATATAACTCACTCCTTATTATAGCGCGATTAACTTTTGGTTGTATTAACAACAATGAGCAAAATGATGGATCACTATATCTTATCCAGATGTGAGTTAAAATACGGATTTAAGATTACATAAAAATGGAATTACTTGTTATAGAAAATAAATATACTTTGAACTGCCAATTTAAATAATTATAAGTAGCAAAGAATAAAGATTGAAATGTTCCAATTTGGCAAATATACCTTTTAACAATTATTCGCTAACTTCATATCTAAAGACTTGTGATTTTCAAAATTGTCGAACTGCGCTTTAAAAAGGTTTTCATTACTATTTAGTGCATCACTCACAACTTGCGCCTGAACCGGTTTAGAAAAGTAATAACCTTGAATATTGTCAACTTGGTTGTTTTCTAAAAAAGTTAGTTGCTCAACAGTTTCTGCTCCTTCAGCTATGACTTGGATAGACATGGTTTTTGAAATAGCCAATATAGTTCGAATGAGCTCTTCATCTTGTTCATCTTTACCGATATCTTTAATAAAACTACGATCAATTTTAATAACATCTACCGGCATTTTTCTAAGATAATCTAAAGAAGAGTGACCTGTTCCAAAATCATCAATAGAAATTTTAACACCTAATTGATGAATTTTTTCAAGCTCTGAGAAAAATACATTCTGATCGTCAAATGTTGCAGTTTCAGTGACTTCTATTTCAATATGCTCAGGCTTTATACCATAAGTATTAATTGCTTTAACAAGCTGCTCTCTAAACTCACTTGTCCCTAACTGCCTTACGGATACATTTATGGCTGTCACCATACCATTAAAATATGGCATGGCTTGCCATTGTGAAATTTGTTGGCAAACAGTATTTAATATCCAATGACCAAGATCAATGATTTGACCTGTTTGTTCTGCTATAGGAATAAAAGTATCCGGAGAGATCATTTTACCATCTTGGGTCGACCAGCGGATTAGCGCTTCGCAACCAACCATATTTTTCTGCAACAATGAAATTTTGGGTTGATAAAGTAAGGTAAGTTCATTGTTCAATATTGCTTTGGATAGTAACATTTGAACCCGTTGATTTCTTTCTGCTTTCTCTTGCATTTCTTTGGCAAAAAATTGAAAGTTATTACGTCCTTCTGATTTTGCCTCATACATAGCAGTATCCGCTGCTTTTAATAACCCGTCCATATCCATTGAGAGTGGGTCAAAAAAAGCAATACCAATACTGGTACTGACTTCTATTTTATTACTATTGAGATCTAATGGTTCTGATACGGCATCAAGAATCTTTTGTGCAACGTGAACAACGTTAATGTCTGTCGGGATGTCTTGTAATATGATGGCAAATTCATCACCGCCCAATCTAGAGATCAGATCTCCTTTTCTTAACGTATTTGATAATTTATGGCTAATTGTTTGCAGCAAAAGGTCACCTACATCATGTCCATATTGGTCATTAATAAATTTAAAATGATCAATATCTAAACACATCACTGCGAGAGTTGTTCCGGTTCGTTTTACACGTATGATAGAATTTTTTAATGTATCATGAAAAAAAGCTCGATTTGAAATATTCGTTAAATAATCAAAATTGGCCAAGTGTAGTAACTTTTCTTCCGTTTCTTTTTCTTGTGTCGTGTCTTTAAAAGTTAATACTGCCCCATCTATTTCACCATTGAGATCTTTTGTGACATCACAAGAAAAGTCGGAATGAAATGTCTTACCTGTTAATGATTTCCATGGTCCGCTACCTTTTAAACTAACTCGGCCTTCAGTACTTGAATAATAAAATTTTGATGACAAAATATCTAACAGCTCATCATTTGAATCCATTGGATTGTTCTTAACACCTTGGGGATTTATAACTAAAAAGTCTTGTAATTTAACTAATAAGTTATCCGTATCAATCCCTAGTAATGCCAGTGCTTTTGGGTTGGCAAAAGTGATATTTCCATCTAAGTCTATACCTAAAATCCCTTCACTAACGCTATTGAGTAATATGTTCAATCGCGCTGTTGAATCTTCGGCGATTCGGCGATGTTCATCTAAAGTAATAAACTGTGAAACCTTATTGGTAAGTATCACATCGTTAACCGGTTTAGTGACAAAATCGACAGCACCTGCATCATAAGATTTTTGCAGCGCATCACTTTCGTTATCATTGCTTGTCACCATAACTATGGGGATATGTTTGAATTTTTGACGACTGTTGATTAGGCGTACAACTTCATAACCTTTCATACCTGGCATTTCGATATCCATCAAAATTACGGCAAATTCATAATTAAGTACTTTATTAAGGGCTTCTTTTCCTGACGAGGCGTGAATGATATTGATATTTAAAGGAGATAGAATGAATTCAAGTACATTACGTTGACTTGCAACATCGTCAACAATCAGCACATTACTTTTTTTCAACTTGGCCATTCTATCTCAAATCCATTTTTGTAAGAGTCTATAATTATAGATATTAATCACTTATTCGCTAATTTATTAAATAGAAAACGTCGAATTATTTTAGTGATAATTCATCTGAAAAATAATTATTTGAAATTTAAGGTACCTTAGGATAAAAGTACCTCATTGAAAGTTTAAGAGTATTGCTGTCCTAATAAGTAATGGATATCTTGAGTAAAGCGTAATACTTGTTAATCACGCAAATGATTCATTAATCTTTTAAATTCTTCTTTATCAACCGTACCACACCCCATTGATTGGTCGCATTTTCTTCCTAAAATCCTAGTACCAGTACCCGCTACTTTATCTGGTGTTGTTATAGCAAACATTTCGAATTGTTGTTCAAAAATACTGCTTAGTGTTGGTCCTGACACAGAAATAACTTCCATATCCCCTACAGGAAAATGAGTTGAGATCGGTTTCTCCTGTTTGTTAACCTTTACAGTCGTTACCATTTTCATTAGTGGCTTATCTAATATAGCCTGAGATAAACTTGGGAAGTTTTCTTTGGAAAGGCTTTGTTTATCTCTAAGATAATCAATAAAGGGTTCAATCATCTGATGTTTAAAGTTATATGCTCGGGTTAAATATTTATCTGCAGAATCTAAATCTCTTTTCCCGTAACTTTTACTGTAATAAATCATACCAAGTAAGAGTTCAGCGTCTGGGTGATTATTTCTTGCAGCCTTCCTTAAATACTTAATTGATTGGTCAATATCTTTTAAACTTGGTTCGTTTAAATAAAGTAGTCCTGCTTTTAACGGGGCAATAAATGAACCATATTTTGCTGCTTTCTTAAATTGACTAAGAGATTTAACTAAATCTTTTTCTGTACCGTAACCGTGATAATAAAACTCTCCTAATGCAGACATTGCATCGGCATAACCATAACGAGCAAATTTTTTATATTGTTTAAAATACTGTTGGCATTTTGCCGTATCACAAGCCTCTATCTTTGCGGCGAAACTAGTGATTGAAAATAAGGT
>Ga0105356_10000811_pt1 | contig 30493 bp, 28 predicted proteins | sample GOMGulsemesocosm_3_FD_83502 | JGI IMG/M metagenome (GOLD analysis project Ga0105356, IMG submission 83502) | Methane-oxidizing microbial communities from mesocosms in the Gulf of Mexico - GOM9D Gulf of Mexico | ecosystem: Environmental > Aquatic > Marine > Cold seeps | place: Gulf of Mexico...
ACCGTTTCTAAAGCTCGATATTATCGTATTTTACTCTTGTCCTTTTTCCTATGTTTTGTTATATATTTTATTTCTTAACGGTTCTGATAAAATGATACCTTGCTTGTAAAAGTCTTTAACTATATAATGGTAAAATTCATCAATATAGTCCTCACTTACAGCATCTACTTTATTCAAATTGGGCTTACTTACTTTTATTAAATCTTTTCCAATTTTTGTAAAGTTTACAAAGCCAATTTGAATTTTTTTAGATTTTCTAAAATTTAAATTTAGAATTCTGCCATAATATACAATATTGGCAGTATCCCCGACTGAAGTAGTATTAAAGCCAACTAAATGATTAAAACTAATTAATCCAAGCTCACTTAAATGTTGCAATGAAGAATAATTTATATTATATTTTTTAAATAATTCATTATCCTCATAATTTATTATCAATGGTTGTTCATTTCCAAAAAACCAACAGAACTTACAGAAATCAGAAAATAATAAAGCATCACTTTTATCCAGTGTTGACATAAATTCAATTGTACGTTTTGAAAATGTTCCTGGAGAATTTGCTTCCCCAGATAAGATTTGTGACCATACTGTTTGCATTTTATCATCAGATATTAATTTACATTTATCAAAAAAATTACTCATCCAATCATCTTCAATATTTTCAGGTGTTGCATTTTCATCTAATGATGAAAATGCTTTTTCTGTTATATTTTCAATATTCTCTTGTTTTTTAATTTCTTCATTAACTAATCTATTTAAAGCTCTATTTTGAATATCTTCTATTTCTAGATCAATTAATACTTTAGTTTTTGAAGCATCAGCTTCTGCTTTAGCTTTTCTTCTAATTCTTGTTGGTTCATATAATACTCCAGTAGCATCAGAAATTTTTTTTATTAATACTGTTGCAGGTTTTGCTAATTTACCAAACTCTACTAATGCTCCCATAAAAATCCTTTTATCTTATATATAACTATTTATTCATGGAATATTATGTCCATTTACTATCAATATACATTATTAATAGACATTTAAAATGTCTTGTTATAAATTGAAGGAGTACCTAAAAATAGTCTTTTAAATTTAAATTAAATTATAGTACTATTTATCTTAAAATTTAAATGTACTTTTAATCCCTGTATTCTATGTTTATAGGACAAAATGTTCTACTAATAGTCAAATATTGGTTTAAAAGGACATTATATCCCTTAAGAAAATATATTAATTTATCACTTATTTTAAAGTATACAAAAAACCTGTCACAGTTTGCGTCACAGAATTAACAAATTTTATCGTTTTTTATTAATTAATGTAAGAATAGTAAATGATTGTTTTTGAAAAGCTCAAAACTATACCAAAGAGCTAAGAAATCCATTTTATAATCACTTATTTTAATTATCAAGATAAATGTATAAAGAAGAAGTGCAAAGTAAAATAATGTTTCATTAGGCTCTTTTCCTGACTTTGATAAAGCTAAATCTTTTTATTTTTTAGCGGAAAAAGGTGAAAACTGTTAGAGCGTCAGAAATGTGCTCTTTAGCACATTTTAGGGAGTTTTTGAACCTAGCTAACAAATAAAAATATTTAGGTACCCGAAGGGCTTTATCAATGTGTCAGTTGCTTCTTTTTGTTTCTTTTTTTGACAATTAAGAAAAAGAAAAAAGCGCAAAGAATACTTTGTATGAGCTCTTTTATATTAAATGATTAAGTGCTACCTTTATTTAAATAACTACAATTATAAAAAGATTATGAAGTAATTAGAGAATAAGGGCATGCACCTTTAATTTAATAAAAGATCATATATTAGCTATTTAAGAACAAGCCAAATTGCATGAATTGAACCTGGAATGAAAAAAAGTAGACAAAGTAAAACATTTATAAGCAGATCTTTTCCTGCACCTTTTGTTAGAAAAACGGCAAGAGGTGGTAAAAATATTGCCAATAAAATTAAAACGATTTTATTCATAAAAAATCTCCAAAGTAAGTAGTAATTATTATATATTAATAATATAAAAGATTATATTATTGTTTTAATTAATATTAAATTAAATATAAACATTGAATTTTTGATTGTTTAGTTAGGATATGAAATTCTCTACAACATATTTAAGAGCAGATTTTTACAGAGAGTGAGATGGAAGTTGAACGCCTTCAATAAGACAGCTTTGTTTCAATCAAAAAAAAGAAATTGATAATTTTTATCAAGAGTCAGACAATAATTAGTTAATTAATACATAATTATATTATTTATTGATATACTGACTTAAATAAAACTATTAGGAAATTTATATGGAAATATTTCACTTATTTGCACCTCCGATTTAATGGAGTGATGAAATAAAATTATTCGACCATTGTTCAGGGAAAATGTCAGTAAAACTTGATTTTGATACAGAAGCAATTGGACCTTCAACTTTTAGTATCAGAATACATTTGCCAACAAGCTTCACCCCAATTGAATTTATTGGACCTGCAAACAAGGTTATTGAACTTCCTGAAGAGTGTTTTTATTTAAAAGTAAGTCTCAAAAGTCATTTTACAGGACAGCAAATGATATGCAAAGTAAGTTAAAAGGAAAAAATATGTTTAAATTTATTTTTGTATTTTGTATACTCTTTATAGTATCTTGTTCTTCTTCAAATACTTTTTTTGTTATAGAAGATACAATGTCTTTAACTTGTAAAGATATAGAAAAAGTTAATAAGTTCAAGGAAAAATCTATTTTTCTGACTTATAATAAAAAAGGAAGTGAAAAATTTAAGAAATTGACCAAAAAAAGTAATATTGGTAAAAACTTGGGGTTAATTATTAATGATAAAGTAATATTTTTTAATTTAAAAATTAGAGGAACATTAGGCGAAAGTAACTTTAATAAAATCCTCTTATCTGCTAAAAAGAAAGAAGATTTAGAGCTACTTTTTAATCATTTCAATAATTGTAAATTAAACTAACGATTATTTGTTTATGTAAATAAACGTTGTTCATCCAATTTATATGCCACATTATCATTATCCCTTCAACAACGCAGTTTTGCTTCTTTGTCTCTTTCTTGTAATCAAGAAAGATGTCGAAACGCAGTGACTAAATTCTGTTTGCAAACAAAAAGATTGAATGCGCTAGCTTCAATGAGCTCTAAAAATGGAATTTTGAATCTACAAAACTAATCTTTCTTTTTCTTAATAACATAAAAATATAATATTAAATGCTATATAAATAATACTAATAATTATAAATATTAACAATTATATGGATAGTATGTTTCTTGAAAAATATGAAGGAGATAAATATGTCAGAAAAACTATCAAATATTACAGACTTTTTTATTGAGCTTGATTCCTTAAAATTAATTAATCGACGTACCTATATTGACGGAGGGCTTAGAGTTGAGAATTCAGCTGAACATTCTTGGCATTTGGCAATGGCTTGTTGGTCACTTTCAAGAACGTTAAAACTTGATTTATCAGAAGAGAAGTTATTAAAATTAGCCTTAGTACATGATCTTGGAGAAATAGACGCAGGAGATACTTTTCTTTATTCAAAAAACAGAAGTAAAGCTCATATAGCAGAAAGAGAATGTGTATTACGTTTAGAATCTCATGAGGGTAATGGAATTTCTAATTTATGTGAATTATGGGAAGAACAAGAAAGTGGAGATAGTATTGAGCGTAAGTTATTAAAAACAGTTGATAGGTTATTACCTTTTATTCATAATATTTCTAGTGAGGGAAAAACGTGGAAAGAATTAGGAATCAAAAAAAAACAAGTTTTACAAGCACATGCTTTTATTAAAAATGATTTCTCTGAAATTCATGATTGGATGCTTTTAGAAATAGAAGAAGCAGTGAATAAAGGTTGGATCCAGAGTTAGACTTAATTTGGGCACTTATCACCTTGATAAATATACTCCTCATATGTAATCGTAACATACTTAATAAAAACGGCACCTTTCTTTAAACTACTATAATTATCAAAAGATTATGAAGCTCTTAGAGTATAGAAATATGTGGTAACTTCTCTTTCCCTTGAAGAAAAAAACTTCTCAGCTTAAAAAATTACTTAAGTTGAATAATAAGTTTTTCTTTACAGTTTAGCCCCCTTAATTTAGTGTACCTTTAGCTAATTTTAGAAAACCATAAATATTATAAAACCTAGAAAGGTGGTATATGGAAGATAAAACTCTTAGTATTATTAGCTAAAATTATTTATACATATCTATTTTATTTTTCTTATTATATAATTATATAACTTATTAATCCAATGATAAGGATAAAAAATGAAAAAATTATTTTTAATGATTCTAGTAATTATCGGAAGTTTAGGTGCTAATATTACATCTGATGAAGTTGATGTATATTCTAGTGTGAATCAAGAAAAAACAATAAATCAAGGATTAAATATTTGTGGTGGCGTTTCTTTTGATTCTTGTTATAAGAGCGCTTTGCTTTATTATATAGGAGAAATTGGAACAAAAGATAGAAAAAAAGTTTCAACAACTGAAAAACTCTACATAAGAGATTGTAATGATGGAATAGCTGCAAGTTGTTATAACTTAGCACAACTATATAATTTAGGTAACGCAGTAGAAAAAGATAAACAAAAAGCTTCAGAGTTTTATTCAAAAGCTTGTGATGGTGGAGTTGCCATTGGCTGTTATAATATTGCACATATGTATAATAATGGAGATGGAATAGAACAAGATAAAGAAAAAGCTGCACAATTTTATTTAAAAGGCTGTGATGACGGCTATGCTATTTCTTGTTACAACTTAGCTCATATGTACAGTAATGGTGATGGTATAAAAGAAGATAAAAAAATGGCTGTAAAACTTTATAAAAAAGCCTGTGCTTCTGATTACGCAATTTCTTGTTTCAACTTAGGTATTTTATATGATAAGGGAACAGGAGTAGAACAAGATAGGAATAAAGCTGCAAAACTTTACTCCAAAGCTTGTGCTAGTGGAGTTGGTGTTGCTTGTTATAACTTAGGTCTGCTATATGCTTATGGAAAAGGAGTCATGCAAAACTTAAGTATCGCAAAAGAATTATTTGGAATAGCCTGTGAGTCTGGTTATACAAATGGCTGTATAAATTACAAAATCTTAAAAGAACAAGGTATTAATTAAGGTTATAAGCTTTTTTATTTAAAAAACTGTTTTGCTATAGTGTTTTTTAGCTGGGGATTGATTGTACTTAATAATTTCAAATTTGATTTATCTTTTGCTATACTTATATATGAATAATTTTTTAAGATATTTTTTAGTAGCCATACTATTCTTTTTTATAGGATACAGCTTCCAAGATAAATATACTGCTTCCTTTATAAAAGAGATTCTACCCTTTTCTAAACTTGAAGAAATAAAAAATAAAAAACAATTGCATGCTATTGTTGTTAACTCACCTACTGTGTACTATTATGGTCACAGCAAAAAAGAAGGCTTTGAGTATGAATTATTAAAAGCATATGCTTCTGATATAGGGGTTGAACTCAAACTAAAAGTAGTTTCTACAATATCAGAAGCCTTAAAACTCAGTAAAACAGGTTTTGGAGATATTACTTCAGCTGCAATTACAAGAACGGTAGAAAGAGAAAATGAATATATTTTTGGTCCTTCTTATTATCAAGTACAACAGCAAGTTATTTGTAGTCGTAAACTCTTTAAAAAAGGAAGGTTTCCAAATGCTTTAGAGGATTTAATTGGTTTAAGTATTATGGTTGGAGAAAGTACCTCTTATGAAAGAAGTCTAATCGTAGCCAAAGAGAAAAATCCTGATATTGTGTATTCTATTAGTTCTGAATTCTCTTCAAGTCAGCTCTTAGAGATGGTCTCAAAAGATAAAATTGATTGTACAATTGCTGATAGTAATATATTTTCAATAAACCAGAGATACTTTCCTTCTTTGTCTTTTGCTTTCTCAATTAGTGAGAGAGAATCTCTTTCTTGGGTTCTTAGAGAAAACAGTGATACTCTTATAAATGATATGTACAGATGGTTAAATACCTATATCCAAAATGGAAATATGGCAAAACTAAAAGATAAATATTATGGTCATATCAATATATTCGATTATTATAATACGGTAGTTTTTCATAAAAGAATCAAATCAAGATTGCCAAAATACAAAAAATATTTTATGGATGCCGCAAAAAAGAATGACATCTCATGGATATATTTAGCCGCACAATCTTATCAAGAGTCACATTGGAACACAAAAGCTAGAAGTTATACAGGCGTTAGAGGTATTATGATGTTAACACGTCCTACAGCTAAAGCCGTTGGTGTAAAAAACAGATTAAATGCTAAAGAAAACATTTTTGGTGGGGCTAAATATATGGCTAAGATGATAAAAGATGTTCCCTTAGATGTAAAAAATAAAGATGATAGACTGAAGTTTGCGCTTGCTGCTTACAATGTGGGAATGGGACATATTCGTGATGCTAGGATATTAGCAAAACGCTTGCATAAAAATCCAAATTCATGGTTAGATATAAGAGAAATATTGCCTTTATTAACTCAAAAAAAATACTACAGAACGCTTAAATATGGGTATGCCAGAGGTGCAGAACCTGTTAAATATGTTGATGGTATAAGTGAGTATGCAAATATTTTAAATCAAGCATTAAATAAACAAGAACAGAATTTACCTTAGCTTGAGAATATAAACGCGTTCAAACAAATCCTTACTCCTAAAATTGATCTTATTAGATTTTTTAATAGCACTTGGCTGTCTCAAGTTTGCCACAAATTGTCTTAATCAGGAGACGTCCCTTATTAAATTTATTCAACTTTCTTAGGCAAGTAAAATTAAATGCTTTTTATTTAAAATGGACACAGATACTTTTCTAAAATGTGATACAATCTTTTTTGTAAAATAATAATATTGGAGACTAAGATGAATGAATATCAAAGTATTTCTTGTCATTTTTATGATGAATTAGAAGCAGCTGCGGTGAAAAAAGTTTTATGTACTATTGTGTATAAAGAAGAAGATGAAGAAAAAGAGATTAAACAAAAAATAATAGATTTAAAAATAATAGATAAAGCTGAATATATGATACTTGAAAATGATCAAAAAATAAGATTAGATAAGGTTCTTTTATTTAACGATTTAAATCCAAATGACAATAAATATTGCTAATAAATGATAATAACAAATGAGTAAAAAACTTAAGTTCTTAATTTTATATATAATTCCGTCTTTATCTTTTTCTCTTTTGCTTCTTGTTTATGTAGATGCTTATGGGAAGTACCCTGAAGATACTTTTATAAACAGTGCTTTTACTTTAATAGCTTTGGGATTTTTATTGTCTTGTTTTGTAACAATAAATTTATTTTTTATGTTTTTAAATAAGAAACTTTTTTATATGGGATTACTCTTTTGTATCTTAGCTTTTTTGCTTGAAGTGGCCGTTGTTTGTATTTATCTTCTTATTTTTTACGATGTTTTTACTCCATAAGATAAATTAACTTTTGTTCTTTTTCTTTAAGCATAGTAGTATTTCCGTAGCACTTCATTTTTGTGAATTAAGTTCTTTTTTTAGTGTTTTTTTTAATAGTATTTGGAGAGAGGCTTTTATTTGCCAAAAAAATTAAATATAATTTTCTTAGCATCACTTATGCCAAAAGAAGGCTTCTCAATATATTATTTATAAGATATTTATTTTATAAAATATAAAAATGAAGTACTTGTATTTTCTTATTAATAGCCGTACTTAAGGCTTTAATAATATAGTCTAATGCTAAATGATTTTACTTACATAAAAATATTATATACTTATTTACAGTTGAAAATTTATAAAAGGATTTTTTTTTATGCTTTATATAGAATCAAAACGTTTAGGTAAAAACACAGCAATTGGACTCTTAAGTATCGCCTTTATTATTTTACTTCAAGGAGTTTTTGGGGCGTGGGAAATGGAAAAGATAACGGATGAATCAAGCAATGCCTTGGTTGTTTTTTCTGATACCCAAGTAGAATCTTTAACATTAAAAAGTATGTTAATTAATTTACGAAAACTCGAAAAAGACACACTCTTATACAATAAAACATTGTTTGATAAAAAAAGAACGAAGCTTCGTTGGGAAAGAGCTCTTTTAGAAACAAATATACAATTTCTTAAACTTGAAGAAGAACTTAATGAAAGTGAAATAAAAGCAAAATCATTTTCTTCTTTATTTACGAAGGCTTTCTTTTCATACAAAGATGGAATTACTCTTGTTTTAAATAAAATATCAAATAGTTCCAAAATCACACAATACGAAGCGTTATTAGAAATGGCTAAATATAAAAAGTATATTTATGCAATGGAAGCAGAAATTGACAAAATAGTGGAACTGGCTGAAGCACAAGAAATAAAAGCTATTGCAAACTTAAAAAATACTAAAGATAAAATTTATTGGATTTTGGGACTTTCTGGTTTAGGAAGTGCACTTCTTAGTATTGTTTTAAGTATCTGGATTATTAAAAAAAACATGCATATTAGTCGTACCTTAGAACATCAAGCACTGCATGATACCCTAACAGGAGTTTTAAATAGAAGAGGACTCTCTATAGTTATTGATAATTATAAAGAAGGTGGAGTTATGGCTTATTTAGACTTAGATAGGTTTAAACTAGTTAATGATTTACACGGGCATACAGCAGGAGACGAATTATTAGTTAGTTTGACAAAAAAAATCGCAATGCATTGCAAAGAAAAAAAATGTACAATATCGCGCGTTGGTGGAGATGAATTTGTTATTTGGTTCAATAATATAAAAGATATTAAAAGTGCAGGGCTTATCTCAAAAGAAATTGTCTCTTTAATTGAGAATCACCCTTTTTCTTGGATGGGACAAACAATGCAGTTAGGTGCTTCTGTTGGATTAGCAGTTGCTAACAAGGATTTTTTATTTACAGAGGTATTATCACGAGCAGATGCTGCTTGTAATATGGCAAAAATTCCAGGAAACATCAAAGTAATGGTTTACGAAGAATCTGATCCTGATTTGATTGAACTTAGAAAAGAAGAGAAATGGGCAGCAAAAATTCCACAAATGATTATAAATGAAGAGTTTTGTTTATATGGGCAACGAATTGTTCCTTTGCAAAGTATTGATTCAAAAGGCCATGTTGAAGTTTTAATTAGAGGTATATCTAAAGATGGAAAGATTATTCCACCCGGTTTATTTCTTCCTGCTGCAGAACGTTTTGGGCTAATGCCAAATATAGACAGATGGGTTATAGAAACATTATTATCAAGCAATTTAGATGAAGACATGGATTTTTCAATAAATATTTCAGGACATACTTTAGCAGATAAAGAGTATTTACCAAAACTAGTAAAACTACTTTCTCAATCAGGTAAAGCGCAGCAAATAATATTTGAAATAACAGAATCCGTTGCAATGACTTGTATTGATACCGCACAAAATTATATTAGAGCATTAAAAGCTATTGGCTGTAGATTTTCCTTAGATGATTTTGGTAGTGGTTTTTCATCGTTTGCGTATTTAAGAGATATTCATGTTGATTATTTAAAAATTGATGGAAGTTTGATTAAAGTTTTAACTCGTAGTAAATCTGATAAAATCTTGGTTCAAGCTATTATAAATATGGCCGCTTCTTTAGAGTTAAAAACGGTTGCAGAATATGTAGAGACTGAAGAATTAGCAGATGTATTAAATCAAATGAATGTTGATTATGCACAAGGTTATGGGCTTCATAAACCTGAACCCTTAACAAATTTGGCATCATTTAAAGAAATTAAATATATAAAATCTGTCTTATAATAAAGCTTAGAAGTTGATTCTTTACATAAAATTTAGAAAAATGTTCTTGCACAGCTAAGGCATTATTCTTATACTTAAAGGCTATTTATAGCTTTTATGAAAATGGAGCTCTCTTATTGCATCATAATTATTTCTTACTTACATAATTTATAAGTACTAAAAATCTCAGAATTTTAAATTAATTATTCTTAAGAATTTTTATACATACTAAACTATAATTTTGCTAAAGTATTTAATAAAATAATTATTGGGAGATTATAATGTTAAAAATTAAAAATTTAAAAGCAGGATTGATTTTTTGCGTACTACTTAGTTTGGGTTTTACTACTTTACAAGCAGAAAAAATTAGAATTGGGGCTTTGCGATTTACTTCTCATGCACCTAGTTTTGTAGCGTATGAACGTGGCTATTTTAATGAACAAGGTTTAGAAGTTGAATTTAAATTTTTTAAATCAGCGCAACCTATGGCTGTTGCAATTGCATCAGGCGATGTAGATTTTGGAATTACTGCAATTTCTGGAGGATTAATTAATCTTGCTGGTAAAGGTGCTATAAAAGTAATTGGTGGGGCTTTACATGAAGAAAAAGGAATTGATGGTCAAATGATTTTAGCTTCAAAAAAAGCTATTGATTCTGGGGTTAAATCACCTAAGGATTTAAAAGGCAGAACCTTTGGTATTACTCAAACAGGTTCTTCTTTTCATTATGTAGCACATAAAATTGCTCAAAAAGAAGGTTTTGCAAATAAAGATATCAAAGTTAAACCTTTACAAAAAGTAGGAGCAATTATAGGGGCTTTAAAAACACAACAAATTGATGCTTGGTCGATAGTACCTCATATTGCAAAAGCTTTAAATAAAAGTCCTAAGATTTCTATTATTGGAAAAGTATCGGATTATATTCCTGATTATCAAGTAACAGCTGTTTTTACTTCTTCAAACAATGCAAAAAATAAAAAAGATTTAGTGAAAAAGTTTTTGAAAGCATTTTCAAAAGGAATCAATGATTATAACCTTGCTTTAGTTGACAAAACAGCAGGTGAAGAAGAAGCTACAAAAATGGTTAAATTAATACATAAATATGTATATTCAAGTAAACCATATGCAAAAGCGGCACCTTCTATTAAAAATGGTTCTATGCGAATCAATGAAGGTGCAAAATTAAATATGGCAAGTGTTAAAGACCAATTACAATGGTTCAAAGATGAAAAAATGGTTAAAAAACATATTACTATTGATATGTTAGTTGATAGCAGTTTTGTTAAAACGTATTAATAGAAAAATTTAATGGAATTACATATAGAGAACATTTCTCATTCTTATGGAAAGCTTGATGTTCTTAAGGATATTAATTTAATTATCAAAGAAAAAGAGATTGTTTGCATTGTTGGACCATCTGGCTGTGGGAAATCAACATTATTACGATTACTTGGGGGCTTAGAGAAAGCAACAAAAGGAAGAATAATGCAAGTAGGAGAGCCTTCTTCTGCTTCTTTGAATCCTTTGACCTATATTTTTCAGGATTTTGCATTATTGCCTTGGAAAAATGTCTATGATAATATTGCTTTGGTCTTAGAGCACCACAATTTAAGTAAAAATGAAATTGATGAGATAATAAAAGATGTATTAAAAAGAACCAAGTTAAGTGATTTTGAAAAAGCCTTACCCAAACAATTAAGTGGGGGGATGAAACAAAGAGTTGCAATTGCAAGGGCTCTTAGTGTTAAACCTTCTGTTTTATTAATGGATGAACCTTTATCCGCACTTGATAGTCAAACAAGAGAATTATTATTAGAAGACTTGATTTCTTTATGGGAAAAAGAAAATTTTACTGCAGTATATGTAACACATAATTTAAATGAAGCGGTGCGCTTAGGTCATAAAATTGTTGTTTTAGGAAATAGGCCTGGAAAAATTCAAAAAATAATTGAGATAAACATTCCTTTAAATGAGAGAAAAAATCATATTGTAGAACTTGAAGAAAAACAAAAAATCTTATGGAATATGATGAAAGAAGAAGCACTTAATGCAGATAAGGAAATGTTAAATGTCTGAAAAAAAAGAAGTAGAATTTAGAGCCAAGGGTTTTGTATACAAAAAAATACCTTTTTTAGGTGCTTTTGCTTTTATTGTTTTAATTATTTTACTTGAAATTGGAACACGATACAATTATATTTCTGATTTGACTCTTCCAAGGCCTTCAGGTGTCTTTGCTGCTTTTATTGAGTTATATGATTCAGGTTTATTGTTTGAGCATTTAATTCCTTCTTTTACCAGACTTTTTGTAGGTTCTTGTTTGGGAATTTTTTTGGGCATTATCATTGGAATTTTAATTGCTTTGTTTAATACATTAAGAGCTTCTTTTTTACCCTTAATATCAGCACTTTTCCCCGTACCTAAAATTGCTTTATTGCCTTTGTTTGTAATATGGTTTGGTATTGATGAAGGTTCTAAATATGCATTAATTGCTTTAGGTACTTTTACTCCTACTGTTATTGCAACCTATGCAGCTGTTGATAATGTAGATAGAAACTTAATACGTATGGGTCAAAGTTTTGGTTTATCTTGGATGTCTATTGTAAAAAATATAATTTTGCCTGGCTCTTTACCTGGAATTTTATCTGGAATTAGAATTTCCTTAGCTATTGGAATTATTCTTTTGGTTGCGGCTGAGATGTTAGGAGCAAGTTATGGAATAGGGGCTTATGTTTTAGAAGCTGGCTCTTTATATGATTTGGAACGTTTATTTGTTGGAGTTACTATTTTATCCTCAATTGGGGTCTTTCTTAGTTATTTAGTGGGTTTACTTGAGAAACAGTTATTATCGTGGAGAAATTAAAGCTTAGGTTTTACAATAGAATTTTCTAAAGAGGACGAATAAACAATGATCTTACAAATTAATCATTTTGGTATACTGTTTATTACTCTTGGTGGCTTATTAGGTTCCTTGTTTGGTGTCTCTTTTCTTGCTTTTATTTTTAGCTTCTTTGGTTTATTGTGTTTTCTTTTTTCCATGGAAAAAAAAGAATTCTTTTTGTGGCTCATTTTTGCTTGCTCCTTATTATTATTGTTTCAAAAAGGCACTCTCTTAGCTTTTGAAAAAGCCTTTGTTCTTTCAGCTGTATTTGGAACACTAATGATTGCTATTTCTTTTGTAGGTTTGGCTGCAAATAACTCGCATATAAAATTTTTATTACAAAGATTTTTTTTAAAAAAAAGAAGCAGCGTATTTTCTTATATTTTAGGACATATATCAGGAGCATTATTAAATCTTAGTGGTCTTATAATTTTAGCATCGTCCCTAGAAAATAAAAAGGAAGAATCCACATCTGCTAATTTAATATTAATTCACAGAGGCTTTTCTTTTGCTCCCGCATGGTCTCCTTATTCATACTTTACTCCTATTGTTTTATTGACTTTTTCAAACTTAAAATGGATTGATTTAGTCTTTGTATCTTTTACTTTTATTATTCCTATATTTATTCTTTCTTGTTTTATTTTAAAAATAAAAGTGCAAACAAAGGTATCAAGTGTTTTGCTAAAAAGAAATACAAGAAAAGAGAAAAATGCTTTGCTTTATACTCTGCTTTTTTGCCTTAGTATTATAAGTATAATGAGCTTTTCTAATATTTCTTCAAAAATCATAATTCATTATTTTCTGCCTTCTTTTGCACTTATATGGTTATTAGTTGAAAGTAAAAATATTGTAAATTTTTTTAAAAATATAAAAAAACATTTTGTGTTTACTGTTCCTTCTTTACGTTTTGAAATACTTGCTTTATGTACAGCAGGATTAGTTACATCTATTTTTTCAGATATTAATTTAGCTCAATATTTAAATTATCTTGAATTTGAAACCTTGTTTAAAAATAGCATTATTAATTCAAGTTTATTGATAGTTTTTATATTTACAAGCATAGTTTCTTTTATGTTCTTTGGCCTTAATCCCATACTTTTCGTAGGAATAGTATCCTTTGGGGCTAGTGTGCATTTATATAGCTCTTTTACGGCTCTTGCAATATTAGTTGGCGCTTGGGGAATGTTTTCAACGCTTTCACCTTTTGCAGCGGCTAATTTAGTAGTCGCCAGAGCCTCTTTTTTAAGTTCTAATACCTTGAGTTTTAAGATAAATAAAACATATAATATTATTACGTATTTTTTGTGTGTATGCATAATCTTGTGTTTTCACATATTAAGTTGAGATACTATTAACGCTATCTTTCTGGAATTTTTATTTTAAATTATTATTTAAAATCTTTTCAAAACTGCCATCTTTTTTCATTTCTTCAATACTAATAACAATTCTTGGTATGATTTTTTTATGTTTTTTGTGGATATATGCGTATATTTTAGTCTCATCAATTTTTTTTATTTCACGAACCTTTGAAAAAATCTCTTTTTTTTCAAGGAGTTTTTCCCCCTCTGTACTTTCTGAAATTACTATATCAACTCTCTTTGCAAGTAACATGTTAAATGCTTGTTCATCAGTAATTGTTTTAATAATATTATGTGGAGCTAATACATTATTAAGAATCTTTTCAATATCTTTTCTTCCTCTGTAATAAGCGACTTTATATCCTTCTAAATCTTGCCAGCTCTGAATCTTTATATTTTTAGTACTAAAGGCTGCTCTGTAAATAGAAAGTATTTGGGACTCTATTCTTAGAAGATTTGGGTATTTCCCATGACTAATCTTCTTAAAATCATATATTCTATGAAGTTCACCATCGGTTATTCCTGCGTTTGACATTTCTAGAGACCTAAGACTGGGTCTATATAAAGCATGAAACTGAATTCCATTTCGCTTAAATGCTTCTTTTAATACAGCTATTGTTATTCTAGGTTGATAGCTATCTAAAGGTGCTCCTCCAGAAAAAGTTATTTTAGTGATTGTTTCTGCGCTTAGGATATGTGTTATGAAAATTAAAAGTAGTATAATTTTTCGCATATGTTTCTCCTAAGGCATAAAAAAAGTTTATTAAATTTTATTATCATAGTTATTAATAATAACTATGATATAAATAATACAATTAATAATTAATAATTGTATCACTTTTTTTGAGTATATTAGTATATACTAGAACTTAACTAAGTAACTATTTGTCTTGTTAATTAATAAATGAATAGTTTCTATTATTAAATAAAAAATATTTAAAGGTTTTGCTGTGAGTCTCTTTACTAAACTTTTTCTTACTATTTCTTTGATTATGGGATTATTTTTTAGTATTGCAGTTACCTATATTATATTTGTACAGAGTGATTTATTAACAAAAAAACTAAATAATAAAATTGAATATAATAACAATATATATATTAAACCAGTGACCCAAGCACTTTATGAAATGAACAATGAAATGTTGCTAAGCACACTTACTGCTTTATATGGGGATGAAGAGATTACCGAAATTAGCTTGAGTGGAAGTAATTCAATTATTAATATAAATTTAAATAATAAAAAAAATAATAAAAAAAATTTAATTATTAGTAAATCGACACTTTACTTTAATACTTTTGACTTAGGTGAGTTAAAAATCTCATATACAAAAAATATAATCAATGAAAAAATCAAAAGAACCAAAGATAATATTCTTCAGTTTTCAATTCTTTTGTATCTTGCACTTCTTGTAACAATATTACCAATAATATATGGTTTTATAAAACCAATTAAAAAATTAATAGCTGTTACGACAGAAATCTCATCTGGAAATTTAGACTCCCAAATAGATATTAATAGAAAAGATGAAATAGGATTATTAGCAAATAAATTTAAACTTATGCAAACATCAATAAAAGATCAACACATAAGCCTGAAAAAACAAATTGCATTTCGTGAACTATTAATGAATACAGTTAATATTCCTATTTTAATAAAAGATAAAAAAAGAAAAATTATTGATTGTAATACTTCTTTTGCAAGTTTTTGTGGAAAAAGCAAAGATGATATTATAGGAAAAGATATACAATATTTATTTGGTGATAAAAATGTAGAAGGAATGAACCGCATTGACACTGAATTACTTAAAAAAGGTGGGTCTAATTATACAACTATAAAATTACCAAATGCTAAAAAAGATTTAAGAGATATTATTGTTTATAAAAATACCTATAATGATGTTCTTAATAATGTAGAATGGATAGTAGGAACTTATTTTGATATTACAGATATTAACAAAGCAAAAGAAAAAATAGAAAACTTCAATATTGAACTTAAAAAGAAAGTATATGAAAGAACATCGGAATTAGAAGAGTCAACCCATGAACTAGAGGTGTCCTTAGAAAACCTAAAACAAACACAAGATAAATTAGTTGAATCTGAAAAAATGGCAAGTTTAGGTGGCCTTGTTGCAGGCGTAGCTCATGAACTTAATACTCCTATTGGTATTGGACTTACGGGCTCTAGTCACTTCTTGGAACTTACAAAAGATATTATAAAAAAATTTGAAAATAAAGATATGAGTGAAAATGATTTTAAAGAATATACAGATGATAGTTATGACCTTGCACACTTAACCTATTTAAATTTAAAGAAAAGTAGCCATCTTATTAAAAGTTTCAAACAAATATCAGTAGATCAAACAAGTGAAGAAAAACGAAGCTTTGAACTTAAGAATTACATAAATGAGACCTTAGTAAGTATAAACAGCATACTTAAAAAAAGAAATATAAAAGTTATTGTTAGTGCAGACGAAGAAATATCTTTAACTTCATACCCTGGGGCCATTTCTCAAATTATTACTAATTTAATTCTAAATTCTCTGCATCATGCTTATAACGAAAATGAAGAGGGTCTTATTAATATAGACTTAACAAAAGAGAAGAAAAAAATACGTATAGTTTATAAAGACGATGGAAAAGGCATAAAAAAAGAAAACCTAAATAAAATATTTGATCCTTTTTTTACTACGAATCGAGATAAAGGAGGTACGGGATTGGGACTAAATATTATTTATAATATTATTATTACTCAGCTAAAAGGTCGTATCTCTTGTGATAGTAAAGAAGGTTCTGGGGTTAAATTTATTATAGATTTTTAATATTGATACCTTAGTGATCTGAATGAAAAAACTTTTGAAACTGCATGTTAAATCCATCTCCTTTTTATATACTTCTGCTATAAAAACAAAGGATATAAAATGAAAAAAATTACAAAAGCCTTATTAGGTTTAAGCATTATGGTTCTTCCCTTATCATTAATAGCAGGAGAAATTAAATACTCACAAGAGGAAGGAAATATTATTCATAAAGGTATGAGTACTACTCTTAATGGAACAATTACTAAAAAGCCTAAAAATGGCTTAAATGGTATTTGGAGCATAAATGGAAAAGATGTAGTTGTTGATAAACACAGCTTCATTTCTAATGCTACAAAATTAAACGTTGGAGATAAAGTAATTGTTATTGCACATAATGAATATGGAAAGAATTTTGTTATCAGTATAAACTAATAATATTTTATTGAAGGTCTAAAAAAACCTTCAATAAAACCACTGTATTCTTCTTTTTTTAGAAAACTTCTGATCTTTAATTATTAAATACTTTAATCCAAAGTAAATGAACTTGAGTATTTTGTCTCTACTTATTAAACATAGAAAAAATTTTTATTCCTCTAAAATTTAGGAGAATGTTTTTCAATGTTTTATTGCCATCTTTTAAGTACCTTACTCTGTAAAATCCCATGGCTCTTAGTTTTTCTAAAAAATTAAGTGAGCTAATGTCTTTTTTAGATGAAACAACAAAAACACTGTTTTTTTTATAGCTATCAAAATCTATTTTTGAGACTTTAAACTCTAGTACGCCCTGAGAGATACTTTGAAATTTTTTTACTTTTACAGTATTTTTATTCCATGTAGATTTTTCATCAATCCCAATTATATATATTTTATTATTTTTTACCATTTTTTGTAGTTCTTTTTGTTCCAGTGCAAAGGTTTGATTTGCTTGTAAGGAAGACAGTGATAGGAAGAGTAATATTGCTTGAAATAACTTGATTTTCATTTTGTAACCTTTAAATATTTTTTGACTAAATTAATTTAATTTGTGTTATCCTAACATGAAACTGGACTTCTTACAAGTGCCAAATTATTAAAAATACTAAGGACAGATTATGTATCTTATAAGTCAAGAAACAAAAACTCCCTTGCATCTACAACTGTATATGCAAGTAAAAAAAGACATAATTGATAACTATAAAGTAGGAGATAAACTGCCTTCTATTAGAAAACTGGCCTCTACTTATAATCTAAGTAGAACAACTGTTGAAAGTGCTTATTCACAACTTGTAGTTGAGGGATATATTGAGAGTTATCCTAAAAAAGGTTATATAGTTGAAGATATTAATGCAGATGTTTTTAAGAACAAAATCAATTTAGCAGAGATAAAAGAAGAAAAAGAAAGTTTTATATACGATTTTAATCCCGTAGCACTTTGTAAAAATGATTTTCCTATAAAAGTATGGAAGCGTTTATTTAACAAGTATATTGATGAAAGCCTTGATTTTGGATCTTATCATAATGGGCAAGGAGAAGAGAGCTTACGTTTACAAATTGCAAAATATATTAATAAATCAAGAGGGGTTAATTGCCATGCAAGCCAAATAGTTATTGGCTGTGGTTTTACAAACTCAATGGAGGTATTGGCTAAATTATTGGATGATAGATATACTACTTTATCTATTGAAAATCCAGGCTATAATATGGCAAAAAATGCATTTATTTCCCATGGATACAATATAAAAAAAGTTTCTATTGATAAACAAGGAATAAAGGTTGATGAGTTAGAAAAACAAGATTCCAGATTAGTTTATGTAACTCCTTCTCATCAATACCCTACAGGGGTTACTATGCCAGTTTCAAATAGGTATAAACTGCTTGCATGGGCAGAAAAAAAGGATGCTTTTATTATTGAAGATGATTGTGACAGTGAATTAAGTTATGTCAATAGACCTGTTCCTTCCTTGCAAGGATTAGATAAGTCAAACAGAGTAATTTATATAGGTACTTTTTCAAAATCTTTATCCGCGTCTTTCTTGCGCGTAAGTTACATGGTCTTACCTAAACCTTTGCTAGAAGTATATAAAAATCACTATACAAAAGTATTTTCTACTGTTCCTTTAATGTTACAAATTACCTTAGAAAAATTTATAAGTGAAGGGCATTGGGATAGGCATTTAAGAAAAATAAGAACCATTAATAGAAAAAAACACAATTTAATGAAATCCCTTTTAGAAGAAAAACTTGGGAGCAGTGTAAAAATAGAAGCACAAGGTGCAGGATTAGCAATACTTATTAATCCCAATGTTCCTATGAATCTTGAAAAATTAAAAGCATTAGCTAAAAAACAAAGAGTAAAGCTTTATTTTGCAAAAGATGTTTGTGGAGGAGATTGGGATGCCATTCGTATGGGTTTTGCTGTTTTTAATGAAGATGAATTAGAACCTGCACTAGAAATGTTTTCACGTATCTGGCATGAAGCAAGAGAATAAAAACACTAAGAATATTAACTCCTTTACAGTAATTTAGGTTAGTAAGGGTAAATTAAGTTTATTTAATTATACTTCCTTAAAAATATTGTTTTAAAGGCATGTTAATAAATGTTCTTATTTATAAAAAAATCCCTATCAAAAGAAAGCAAAAGTGTATTTAGATTGGCTATTCCTGCTGCTTTAAAACATTTGGTTGATATTTTACAAATGTTAATTGATATGATTATGGTGGGAATGATTAGTATTCATGCCCTTGCTGCTGTTGGTATTAGTATGCAATTTATGATGATAATAAATGTAATTACAACACTTTACGTAGTAGGAGGTAATGCGCTAATCTCAAGGTTCATAGGAGAAAAACGAAAAAAAAGGGCTTCTTCTTTACTTTTTACGCTTATTCTTTTTGCTATTTTTTTATCAGTATTTGTTAGTGTCACGGGGTATTTTGCAAGTGAATTTATTTATGAGAGTATGGGAGTACAAGATGAAGTAGTAATTCAAGGTACCTTATATTTTAAAATCATAACAGCAGGTATTATTGTGATTTTTATTGATACCTTACTTTATAATGCACTTTCAGCAGCCGGTGATACCAGTACTTCTTTATATATAAAGTTAGTGTCTGCTGCTCTTAATGCTTTTTTAAATTATGTACTTATTTTTGGTCATTTTGGATTTGATGCTATGGGAATAGAAGGTGCGGCATATGCCACAATAATTGCTTATAGTTTTAATGTGCTTGCTTATTTTGTAATTTTGAAAAAGCCTTATGCCAAATTAAATTTTGTACCAATAATTCGTTTAAAGGATTTAAAAAGAGTACTGCATATTGGTTGGAGTGCTGCTTTAGATAGATTGGTATCAAGTTTATCATTTTTACTTTTTATAGCAGTTATTACGGCATATGGAACAGCAGAGTTAGCAGGATATCAAGTTGGTCTTAGAGTTGAAGGAATAGCTTTTATGCCAGGTCTTGGATTCTCAATTGCAGCTATGGCATTAGTAGGACAAAGTTTAGGTGAAAAAAATAAAGAAAAAGCATATGCTATGGGAATAATTAGTGGAAGAATCGCTTATATTTTTATGTGTAGCATTGGTGTTTTTCTTATTGTGTTTTCTGAATTTTTAAGCAGTTTTTTTACTAAAGATGCAGAAACAATTAGAGTGGCTTCTTTATATTTAACCCTAGTTGGTTTGGCTCAAATTCCCTTGGCGTTTACGTTTGTTTATGCCTCTGCACTTCGTGTAGCAGGAGCTACAAAAACAACATTAAAAATTAATTTTTTATCTCTTTGGTTCTTACGTGTTATTCCTTCTTTTATTGCTTATAAAATGGGCTTAGGAATTATAAGTATTTTTGTAATTATGAATATAGAGACATTGATAAAAGGAATGATTTATTATCGTATATACAGACAAAAAAGGTGGTTAGATATAAAAGTTTAAAGTTTTTTACCTTGTATTTACAGGCATTTAGTTAAGATACTCTGTATTAAACACTTAAACAGGACCGCTTATGAACCTATCTGAAATGACCTTTTTTAAACGCTTTGAAACAGATATCTTATCTGGTAAAAAAACAATTACAATTAGAGATGAACAAGAAAAAGATTACAGTGTAAACGCTATTGTCCAAGTATCCACTTATGAAACATCACGTTGGTTTTGCGCTGTAAAAATTATAAAAGTAGTACCTATTTTACTCACTGATTTAAACAGTTTTCATGCTAAACAAGAAAACATGAGTCTAAAAGAATTAAAAAGCGTAATACAAGAGATTTACCCTGGAATTGAATCTTTGTATGTAATCTCCTATGAACTTCAAAATTAAGTATTCTATTTTACTCTTTTAATATCCTTCTTTTTCTCATGTTTTTTTGAGAGGACTTAGAAATACGAAGTTTTGATTAAATAATAAAATTATATAAAAATAATAACTTAAAATGTTAATACTTGTATAAGTTAATAAAGACTAATATTATTTATAAAACCTTATAAAGAGGATATTATGAATTTTAATAACGCAAAATTAAATATGATTATATTTATTAGCTCTTACTTATTATTTGTATCCTTATTTTCTCTTACTAGTTATAAGTTTTTAATAAATGACTCCCTAAAACTTGAAAAAAATCAAAATATGAACAACGTTAAAACCGTACTTAATAGTATGAATAGCAAGATTGAAAATCTTTTTATGACGACAAATGATTATAGTAAATGGGATGATACCTATTCTTTTATGACAGATGTAAATAAAGAGTATATAAATGAGAACTTTAGAGAGGGTACGAATACCTTAGTTGATTTAGATGTGAGTTTTTTCTTTTTTGTTGATAAGAAAAACAAAGTTATATTTTCAAAATACAGACAAAACGACCTCAAAAAAGATGCTAAGAATTTTGAAAAATATATATTAGATAGATTTAATAAGATAAACTTCTTAACAAGCATAGTTAAGTATAAATCTAATTTTATGTATTTGGCTAAAGCAGAGGTTTTAAGAAGTGATTTTACAGGAAGTGTAAATGGTTGGATTTACAGCGGTAAAATACTAAGGAATAAAGATCTAAATCAAATATCAAATGTTTTTAAGAAAATTGAATTATCCGAATTCTTATTTGAAAAAAATAATTTGAAAATATCCTTATCTTATTTAAAAAATATTAAAATAAATACTGATTTATTTGATAATAATTTAGTTAATACAATTGTATTTTATGATGCTTTGAATTTTCCTGTTTTTTCTATACGTACTCAAAATGACAGAGAACTTATTACTAATTCAGAGCAAACAATTTTAATTTTAAACAGTATGATTGCTTTATTTACTTTATTGCTGACACTGATGATTTATAAAAGTCAAAAGGTATTAATAAATTATAATAAGTTACTTGAATTAAAAGTAAACAGACGAACCAATCAATTAAGTAAAAGTTTACGAAAACTGCAAACAAGTAATAAAAAACTCTACACTTTAGCAAATATAGATACCTTAACAAACATATGCAATAGACGAAGTTATTTTAATAAAAGTAAAGTATTATTAAAAAAAGCAATTCTTGAAAATAAAACTTTTTATATACTAATGATTGATATTGATTATTTTAAAAAAATAAATGATACGTATGGACATGCTAGTGGGGATAAGGTTTTAATTGAATTTTGTATGATTATTAACACAGTGATTTGTGATGAAGTTTTTGCTAGAATTGGTGGGGAAGAGTTTTGTATCACATTTTTTGATATAAAAGAAGAAAAAATTAATGAAATTTCTGAAAATATAAGAGAAGCGTGTGAAAAAGCAAGCATTAAAATAAATGACAATGAAATAAAATTTACTGTTTCTTTGGGCTTAAGTTCAAGAGCAACACACACACAAATTGATGATATTTTATGTGTGTGTGACGAGCTTTTATATAAAGCAAAAGACGGTGGGAGAAATCGTTTGGTTCGTACTTCTCCCCATTAGTATTACTAGTTAATTAAATATCTAAAATATCAAAATAATTAACGTCAACATCTTTTGACAAATAAGACTGAAGTTTTTGCATAACTCCATTTTTTTTAATAAATTCAATGTATTTTTGATGTTTTTCTTTATTCTCCCAAAACTCATCAATTGCCATGTTTAAACTCTCTTCATTAAAATAAACCTTAATATGCTTGCATCCATCAAAAGATCTTACATTTGGAAGATTTTCATCTAAAAAAAGAAGAAAATCTTCTTTTAGGCTCTTTTGTACGCTTAAATTTAGTACTACTTTAATACTCATATTTTTCCTTAGTTTTAAGATAAGAATATTTTAGAAGAATAATAAAAGAAAAACTACTCATATACGTTTAAAAATAACGTTTTTATGTCAAAGAGCGTTTTTTTGTTTCTGTTTTGGGGTAATATGGTATATGTTTTTGTAAGCTTTTATAAAATGAGAGATGTTTTCATAGCCTAAATCACTTGCTATTTCACTTACTGTTTTATTTTCTTCTTCAAGTGCTGTGTTTGCATGTTGCATTTTTATCTTTACTAAAAATTGATTAGGCGTGGTTTTGTAAACTGCTTTAAAATCTCTATGAAAAGAAGATAAAGAGCGCCCTGATAGCGTTGCAAAATCTTGAATTGAAAAATTATTGAGGTAATACTTTTTCATTAATGAAAGTATATTTCTTTTGTTTTTATAATTATTATTTGTGCTTAAAAAACCTTGAAGTTTTTTGTGTTTGTCTTGGCTTTTAATTAAATATAAAAGTTCTAGTATTTTTATTTCTAAAAATTGTTTTGAGCTTTTCATTTGAGAACTTATGCTTTTTAATGTTTTAATGTAATCTTTAAGAGCAGGGCTTGAAGCAATTTTAAAGAAAGATGTTTCTTCTTTATTACCTTCTGTTTCTTTTTTTTGTTTGGATAAAAACGTTTCAATGATATCTTCATCTAAAAAAAACAAGTAAGCTTCAAGTTGTGTGTTTTTTTTAATAAAATCTGAGATTAAATAGTTGTCTTTAGGTAAAAAGAGTAATTCATTTTCTTCTATTTTTATGCTTTTACAATCATATGCAGTGATAGTCTCAATGCCAGATATATTAAACACGATAACATGACTTTGGGTATAAAACTCTACATTGATTAAATTTTGATTTATTTTTTTGTGTAAAATACCAGTGTTTTTATTGAAGGTAAAAAGACTTTTAACATCAGGAAAATCTTTTAATCCTTGAGGTAAAATGAGTGTATCATGAGAAGAAAAGTTAAAGGTATTTTCATTTTTAATCATAAAAGAGTATACAAAAAAAAAGATAATACATAAGTACTTTTGAAATCAAATATTAAGAATATAAGGAAGCTAAGTATTTTAAAATAAGTTAGACTAATAGACAATATTTTAAACCTATTAAAGTGAGTTAATTTTATTAATCAAAAATATTTAAATCAAAATCCATGCTGATATTATAAAAATATCATAAACTTTAGTTACAATCATTTCAAAATAATAATTTATATATTTTATAAGGATATTTGTTAATGAAAATATATGCTTTGATAACCATAGCCGTACTATTATGGTCTGGAAATTTCATACTTGGTAGATTGGTTAGTCCTGAAATCCAACCCATGGAATTGGCACTTTTTAGATGGGGCTTGGTTTTAATTTTATTACTGCCTTATATCTTCTTGCATCAAAAAGTCATTTTTACTGCAATCAAAAATAACTTTCTAATTTTACTTGTATTGTCTTTTTTAGGAGTGACTGGTTTTAATACTATTTTGTATTATGGATTGCAAGAAACAACGGCTACTAATTCACTGTTAATTAATTCTTCCATTCCTATTATAATTATTGTATTAAATACGTTGTTTACAAAAGAGCCTATTACCTTTAATCAAATAATTGGTGTTTTTTTATCAACGCTTGGGGTGATATTTCTAGTTATAAAAGGGGATATCTCCAATTTAATCAATTTTGAATTTAACAAAGGTGATTTTTGGGTTATATTATCATCAATTACTTGGGCTACTTATTGTATTTTAGTAAAATATAAACCTACTAAATTAAAAGCCTTTGAGTTTATTTCTATTATTACTCTTTTAGGTTTTATTATGTTGTTTATCATTTATTTTTTAATGGGGAATACCGTTCATTTTAACTTCTCATCTACTGTATATACATCTGTTCTTTATATGGCAATATTTCCTTCTTTATTTTCTTATTATTTGTGGAACAGAGGAATTATGGAGATAGGTGCAAATAAAACAGGACAAGTAACACATATTATGCCTGTATCTGGAAGTATTTTAGCCTATGTATTTTTAGGAGAAAACTTAGAGACATATCATTTTTATGGAATTGTTTTTATCGCAATTGGTATTTACATATCTTTATTTTATAAAAGCAAACATTCTTCTTAATTAAAAAATATTTTTTATAAATATTTTTTAATTTTACTAATAAAAAATTTCTTCCTTATTGTTTTGTATTTTATTTGCGAAGGTATCTTAATATTTCTTCCCACTTTTCCTACATTTATTTATTATATAATTTAACACAAAGCGATATTGTTCTTTATTGCTATCTTAAATAAATAGGTAATTACTAGTATGAGTAAAATATTATTCTTTCTTTCTTTTACAATATTTTTATTCGCAAATGAGAATAAACTTCTTTTAAATGAGCAAGAATTATTGTGGATTCAAAACAATCCCGTTGTAAAAGTTGGTGCAAAAGAAAAATGGGCACCCTTTAGCATGTATGGTAAAGGAAAACACGAAGGTTTGAGTTCTGATTATCTAAAAATTATTTCAAGAAAAACTGGTTTAAAATTTAATTATATTTTTGATTCATGGAATAATCTTGAAAAAAAAATCATAGCCTCTGAAATTGATATTATTCCCACAGCCTATTTTGATAAAAAAATAAAAAAACATGTTTCTTTCTCTAGTCCTTATCTTTCAATAATAGATTACTTTTTTGTACATAAAAGTATAAAAGCGGTAAATTTTTCGGACCTAAAAGGTTTAACTTTGGCGCTTCCAAAGGGTTATTTCCGTATTGATTTAATTAGAAAAGAAATGCCATATTTAAAAATCATTGAAACAAAAAACCTTTCCAGTGCTATCTCTGCTGTTTTAGAGAGAAAAGCAGATATTCTTTTTGGTTCTTATTCTGTTCTCTCTCATTTAATGCGAAAACATTCAATTTTAGAAATCGTGCCTTTTAAAGAAAATCCTTTTAATAATGGAAGTGATTTGCATATTATTACTTCAAAGAAAAAAGCAATTTTAGCTTCTATCATAGAAAAAACGCTTAAAAGTATCAGTGAAGTAAGTAAAAAGAAAATTTATAATAATTGGTTAATTGATAGAAATGGTTTGGAACATAAATTAAGATTATCAAGTATTGAAAAAGAATGGTTAGCCAATCATCCTGTCTTAAATTTTGCAGGTGATCCTAACTGGTTTCCTTTTGAGGCATATGACAGTAGAGGGGAATATATTGGGGTTGTATCTGAGTATTTAAATGAGATTACAAAAGCAACAGGCTTAAAATTCAATCATGTTATTACAGATTCTTGGAATGGTACGCTTGATCTTCTTAAAAAGAGTGAAATTGATATTTTATCTGATACTACAGATGCAAATAGAGAGAACTATATTTTTACTAAGAGTTATATGGAAAAAGATATCATTATTCTTATGAATAATAAACAAGGTTTTATTCAAGGCTTGGATTCTATTAAAGATAAAAAAATAGCGCTTATTTATGAATATGGTTATATAGAAAAAATTAAAGATGCTTATCCTTATATTTCTTTTGTAACAGTTAATACAATTGAAGAAGCTCTTTTAGATATAGAAAATGGAAGAATAGATGCTCTTGTTTCAACCTTACCTGTAGCTGCATATTATATTACTAAAAATGGTTTAAATAATATAAAAATTGTAGGAAAAACTGAATTTACAACAAGATTAGGTTTTGGTATAAGAAAAGATCTTCTTCCTTTAGTTGGTATTTTAAATAAAATTATTGATTCTATTCCTTCTCAAAAGAAATTTAAAATTATGGAGAACTGGGTTAATATTGATTATGTAGAAAAGATTAACTATACCCTTTTTGTAATTGTTATTATTGTGCTGTTTTTAATTTTAATATGGTTTTTAAATGTGAATAATAGAATGAATACTGAAATAAAACTTCGAATTGAGTTGGAACATAATCTAAAATTATCTCAAAAAGAAGCAGAACAAGCCAACAAAAGTAAATCAGATTTTTTAACCAATATGTCTCATGAAATTAGAACACCCTTGCATGCAGTTCTTGGGTTTACTGAGTTATTAGAAAAAACATCTTTAAACTCTACCCAGAAATCTTATCTTTCTTCTATTAGTTCTAGTGGTGAGAATTTGCTTAAATTAATAAATGAAATTCTTGATCTTTCTAAAATTGAATCAGAAAAATTACATATAGAAAAAAAACCAGTAGATATAAATAAATTGTTAAATGAAATATATCAAATGTTTTTATTGCAAGCACAGGCAAAAAAACTCGATTTTGATTTGACCTTTTCAAAGAATATTCCAAAGCTGATTTTAAGTGATGAGCAAAGAATTAAACAAATTATAATTAACTTACTTGCAAATGCTATTAAGTTTACAGAAAAAGGTTTCGTTCAAATAGCAGTTGAATCTAAAAAAGATAAGAATAATAAGCTTTCATTATTAATACATGTAATTGATAGTGGGATTGGAATTCCTAAAAAGAATCAAAAACTTATCTTTAAACAGTTTGAGCAACAAAAAGGTCAAGATGATTTAAAATATGGAGGTTCTGGTTTAGGACTTGCAATATCAAAAAAATTGTCTTATAAATTGGGTGGTTTCATTAAAGTAGAAAGTAAAAAAAACGCTGGGAGTCGTTTTACTTTATGCCTTGAAAATGTTAACTCTATAGAGAGTTCCCCACTTAAGGAGCAGAACTGCTTAGAATATGATTTTAGTCCTGCAAGTATTTTAGTAGTTGATGATGTTTTTTATAATAGAGAATTAATTAAAGGAATGCTTAAAGATCAGCCTTTAAAAATAACAGAAGCTAAAAATGGTGCTGAGGCTTTAAGGTGTTTAGAGAATAATGAAATAGATTTAATTTTAATGGACATTCGTATGCCTCTTATGGATGGTTTTGAAGCAACTAAATGCATAAGAAACAATCCAAAATATAAATCCTTGCCAATCTTAGCTATTACTGCATCTGTGCTATATACAGAAATAGAGATGCAAGAAATTTACGGTTTTGATAAACTGTTAACAAAACCAGTTTTGCATGATACTTTAATAGATAGTTTAAAGGTTTATTTAAAAACGACTCTTGTTAAGACAAATACTACGCTTACAAAAGTAGAAAATACTATAAGTGAAGCTTTGTTAATAAAATATGAAAAAACTTTTTTTAAATTATTATGTGAGCAAGAAAATAACAATAACTTTTCTCTCTTAAAAGAACTGGCGCAGGATATTTCACGTTTTTCAAAATTGCATAAGAGTAAAATACTATTAGATTTATCTCAAAAATTATTAGATGCCATTTCTTCTTTTGATATTGATATGATACAAATACATTTAAAAGAACTAAAAGACTTAAGCATAAAAAGGTAATAAAATGAAGATTTTAATTGTTGATGATTTAAGTAAGAATATTCAGTTTGTTGCGAATATCCTCTCTTCTCATAATTTGTCCTTTGCAAAATCAGGAGAAAAAGCCTTAGAATTAATTCAAAGAGAAAAATTTGATTTAATTCTACTTGATGTTATTATGGGTGGAATGGATGGTTATGAAACCTGTAAAGAATTAAGAAAAATTAACGCTTATGAAAAAGTTCCCGTAATTTTTTTAAGTGGAAATACAGATTTAGATAATATTAACAAAGGTTTACGCTCAGGTGGTCAAGCCTATATTACAAAACCTTTTACAGCTAATGAATTAGAATCAAAAGTGAATAGTGTCCTTGCCCTCTAATCAAAAATAAGATTTTTTTTTCCTTTTTTTAAATAATTTCTAGTGTTTATTAAAATTGTAAAAGAAGAGCGATTCCTAGTATTTCCTCTTTTTTACAATCATTTTTAGCTTTTCCCCCTTTTTCTACATTTAATTCTTTTTTATTCCCTTTATTAATCCATTTAATTAGCTTATACTAATTGTAGATTATTTTTTAGGAGCGAGGGAATGAGTGAAATGAAAATATTAAAAGCAGGTGATATTAAAACTAAAGAAGATGCTTTAGAATTAATTGAACAACGTAATATCAAAAGAATCAAAGTTGCTGCAACGGACATTGATGGTATTTTAAGAGGTAAGTATATTTCTACGATTAAATTTGCTTCTATACTTGAAAGTGGTTTGGGATTTTGTGATGTGATTTTTGGCTGGGATTGTCATGATGAATTGTATGCGAAAGATTCAGTAACTGGTTGGAGTACGGCTTTTCCTGATGCTCTTGGTACAATTGATTTAAGCTCATGTAGAGAACTTCCTTTAGAGGAAAATTCTATTTTCTTTCTTTTAGACTTTGAAGGAAAAGAAATACATGCAAAGGTTTGTCCAAGAACGCTTCTTAAAAACGTAATTAAACAAGGAAAAGACTTAGGCATTACTTTTGATGCTTCAACAGAATTTGAATTTTTTATGTTTAATGAAACTCCTGCTAGTGTTAGAGAAAAAAACTATAAAAACTTAGAACATTTTACACCTGGAATGTTTGGATATTCAGTTTTAAGAAATTCAGTTCAGAGTGATTTTTATCATGATTTAATGGATTTATGTTTAGATATGGATATGGAAATAGAAGGTTTACACACAGAAACTGGACCTGGTGTTTTAGAAGCAGCTTTACTTTATGACGAGTTATTAAAAACGGCAGATAAAGCAATATTATTTAAAACATTTACAAAAGTTTTAGCACAACAACAAGGTTATATGGCTACTTTTATGGCGAAGTGGTCAGGCGATTATCCTGGACAATCAGGTCACCTACATATTTCTGCAAAAGACAAAAATGGAAAATCAATTTTTTATGATGAGAAAAAAGAAAATACTATTTCTGATGAAATGAGATGGTTTATAGGTGGGCAGCAACAACTTATGCCAGAAATATTAGCAATGATTGCACCAACGTGTAATTCATATACACGACTAATTCCTGGGTTTTGGGCACCTACACAAGCTACATGGGGTGTTGATAATAGAACGTGTGCATTAAGAGCAATAACAGGAAGTGCAAAAGCACAGAGAGTTGAGTACAGAGTTGCTGCTGCTGATATTAATCCGTATATTGCACTAGCTGCAGCTGTAGGAACTGGATTATGGGGAATAAAAAATAAAATTGAACCAACTTCTCCTATTGCTGGAAATGCTTATGATGTTGATATGGGGAGAGAGTATTCTTTTCCAAAAACATTGGATCAAGCAGCTGATCGTTTAAAACAATCAAAAATTGCGCGAGAAATTTTTGGTGATGTTTTTGTGGATCATTATTCTTATACAAGAGAACATGAATCGGCTGAACAATTAAAAGCTATTACCGATTGGCAATTAAACAGATATTTTGAAATTATATAAAAGAAGGAAAAATCATGAGTACATTTAAAACAATAAGTCCCATTGATGGGGCTGTTTATGTAGAAGAACAATTACATAGCCTAGAGGATATCAATACTGTTTTAGAAAAAGCAGCTTTAGCTCAAAGCTTATGGCAAGACGT
>Ga0105356_10000817_pt1 | contig 30457 bp, 14 predicted proteins | sample GOMGulsemesocosm_3_FD_83502 | JGI IMG/M metagenome (GOLD analysis project Ga0105356, IMG submission 83502) | Methane-oxidizing microbial communities from mesocosms in the Gulf of Mexico - GOM9D Gulf of Mexico | ecosystem: Environmental > Aquatic > Marine > Cold seeps | place: Gulf of Mexico...
CGTTTATGTTGCACAATGGAACTCAGGAAATACATACCCAATAAAACTGACAAGAATATGAAAAAAATAGAAGTTGTTTTTTGTTTGTTACTTGTTGTTTGTAGTTGTCAAACGAAGAAAAAAACACCCTTTTTGCAAGAGAATGAGGTGCAATTGGTACAACCAAAAATTGTTGCTTCTGATATAATTATTGATTCTGTAGCAACCATAACTGCCGAATTACAATTGGATGGAGCTGTTCTGTATTATACAGACAATGGAGAATCACCTTCTATGGATTCAAACAAATACGCAAATCCTTTACAGGTAACAAAACCTGGCGTTTTTAAATTTAAAAGTTTTCATCCCGTTTTAAAATCGAGTGCAATATCTTCGATTAAGATGTATAAAAAAGGAGAGAGTCCAGAAAAAATAATCTGGAATTCTCAACAACCGAAGAAATACAAAGGAGTAGGTGATTTGACCTTGATTAATAATAAAAAAGCTTCTTTGGAATTTAGCAATCCACAATGGCAAGGTTTTGACTCTATTGCTTCAGCAACTGTTTTTTTTAAAGCTCCAACGAAAGTACAATCTATAAAAATAGGTTATTTATGTGATCCTGCATCTTGGATTTTTCCACCCGAAAGTGTTACAGTTTCCGTTTTTTTTAAAGACGGAACGAGTAAGGAAATAATAAAAAAGACAAAGGTATTGGAGAAACAATTTTCAAGAACAATGGAAAGTTTGCAAATTCCTATCAGAATGGAAGTGCTTTCATTAAAAATAAAGATATCAAATGTAAGTTCAATTCCAGATTGGCATGAAGGGAAAGGTTTAAAAGCTTGGCTGTTTATGGATGAATGGATTTTTGAATCAACGACTTCGGTGCAAGCATCGGAGGATTAAACCCATTCGTGGGATTAAAATTATTAATAGAACTCTATGAATACGAATAGAAAAAAAATAATTATAACTTCTGTAATTGCATTATTTGCATTGGCTGTTTGTCAAGCAGCAAATAAAGAAAGTGCGCCGAGATCTGTTTTGTTTTTTGGAAGATTACATCCTCTAATTTTACATCTTCCTATAGGAGCCTTATTACTTACTTTTTTTCTTGATGTAATAGGTAGGTTGAGACGCAATTACCCGAGAACCATTATTATCAATGCGTTGGGGTTTTCAGCTTTCTTTTCTATAGTCACTGTTATTTTTGGTTATTTTCTTTCTTTGGAAGGAGGTTATGAAGAAAATATTTTGGACATACACTTTTGGACAGGAGTTCTTGCGGCTATTTGTATTTCTGTTTTATTTTATTTGAGTTATAAAAAATCAAAAAAAACAGATCGATTTGTACTGCCTTTGTTCATTATTTCTCTTGGTATAATTAGTGTTGCAGGACATTTTGGAAGTATTTTAACTCATGGAGACGATTTTGTAACAGAATATGCTTTTGCTCCGCCTAAGTTAAGAACAATAGAAGTTGTTGATAGCCTAAAAATTTACGATGATGTTGTGTATAAAATCTTAGATAAGAAATGTGTACAATGTCATAATAATACGAAGAAAAAAGGAGAGTTATCCTTAATAACTAAAGGAGCTATTTTAAAAGGAGGAGAAAATGGCAAAGTTATAGTTGTAAACAATTCAGACGAAAGTGATTTGTATTTGCATCCTTTATTACCTATTTCAGATGATAAGCACATGCCTCCTGAAGGAAAACCTCAATTGTCCAAAGAAGAATTGTGGTTGTTAAAATACTGGATAGATCATGGTACTAGTTTTGATGATTTTGTTGCAAGAATGCCTAAAAATGACACCTTAAAAAGGATGTTAAAAAAATATTTAGTTTTTGAGGAAAACGACATTCCAGAAGCTTCTTCAAAAGCCGTGAATAGCGTATTAAAAGCAGGATTTTCAGTTAGAAAACAAGTGCCAGGCAAAGCAGCTTTGAGTATTAAGTTTGTAAAAGGAAAATTGACAAAAAAGGCAATGAAAGCTTTACTTGATTTGAAAGAGCAAATTGTTGAACTGAATTTAAGTAATTCAACTTTGACAGATGAAATGACCTCTTCTTTAAAAAAAATCAAAAACTTAAAAATTTTAAGATTAGACAATACACAAATAACGGATAAATCATTAAAAAATGTTGAAGGTTTGAAAGAACTAAACTATCTTAATTTGTACAAAACGAATATCAGTAATGTTGGTTTAGAAAATCTTTTAAAGCAGATACATCCAGAACAGATCTTTGTTTGGGAAACAAAAGTAACCCCTTTTGAATCTAAAAAAATGGAAGCAACTTTTGATGTGAAAATCCACAATGGTATAATGGACGGTTTTGTAGAACTGACACCTATAAAAATGCCTACATCCGAACCAGAAAAAACACTTTTTACAAAAGGACTGGACATAAGTTTGCAATCTGAATTGAAAAAAGTTGAAATACGGTATACATTAAATGGAGAAGAGCCAGATTCTTTATCAACCAAATACAAGGAACCTATTCATTTTGATAAAACAACAAAATTAAAAGTAAAGGCTTTTAAGAAAGGTTGGTTGCCAAGTAAAACTTTAGAAAGGGAATATTTTAAAATAGGGCATGAGATATCGAAATATACAATTGTAACAAAACCAGATATAAAATATCCAGGAGCACATAAATTATTTGACTTTGAAGAAGGAAGTACTTCTTTTAAGGATGGTAAATGGACTGGTTTTCTTGGAACAGATATCAATATAACTATAGATTTGGGAGCTCTAAAAAATGTAAATAATATTTCCGTAAATTGCTTAGAAAACATAGGGAATTGGATCATTTTTCCAACTAAAATAATAGCCTATTCCTCTCCAAACGGACAAACAGGATTTAAAAAACTAGGTGAGGTGGCTACCAAAAGAAAAGGGGAATCTAAAGAGGATGTATTAAATAGATTTACATTATCTATTCCAAATACAAAAGCACAGTTTCTAAAAATAATTGTAAAGAATCCAAAGAGACTTCCTAAAGGACACGAAGGAGCTGGTCAACCTCCTTGGATTTTTGTAGATGAAATATTTTTGTGGTAAAAATAATATTGAAGGACAAAGTATACAAGTTGCACTAAAAAAAGAGATAAATATTTAAGAATTAAATAAATGAAGAGAAAATTACATTACATCGTATGTCTGTTGTTAGTAACATTAACAGTCAGTGCACAAGTAAAAACACCTTTTTGGTTGAACGAAAAAATAAATGAAGAGAATAGAGAGCCAATGCATGCCTCTTATTATGTGTATGAGAATGAAGGAGTAGCAAAGAAAGAGAATTGGAAATTGTCTGAAAATTATTTGGATTTAAATGGAGTATGGAAATTCAAATGGGTAGAGAATGCTTCTGATACTCCAGAAGGGTTTTACAACAAGAACTATAATGATACTTCTTGGGACGATTTTAAAATTCCTGCAAATTGGGAAGTAAATGGTTTTGGTTATCCTGTTTATGTCAATACTTCTTATGAATTTGATAAGATAATTAAGAAAAATCCGCCTATTGTTCCAAATTCTGAAAATCATGTGGGAATTTATAGAAGAGAAATTTCGGTTTCAGAAAACTGGGAAGGAAAAGATATTTTTCTTCATGTTGGTGCAGCAAAATCGAATCTTAAAGTTTGGGTAAATGGTGTATATGTAGGTTACGGAGAAGATGGAAAGTTACCTCAAGAGTTTAAATTAAACAACTATTTAAAAACGGGGAAAAACACACTAGTATTCAAAGTGATGCGTTGGAGTGACGGATCTTATTTAGAATGTCAGGATTTTTGGAGAATGAGTGGTATTACGAGGGAAACTTATTTGTATGCCAGAAATAAAACACATCTGATAGATTTTGAAATACTTCCAGATTTAGATGCTGCTTATAAAAATGGAAAATTAACAATTTCTACAGCTTTTTCAGGTATTGCTAAAAAGAACAAGTATTCTTTGGAAGTACAATTGAAAGACAAAGAAACAGTTATTGAAACAAAGTATATTGGTTACAAAGAATTAACTAAAAAATCAGTTTTAGAATTTTCAGTAAACAACACAAAAAACTGGAGTGCGGAAACTCCAAATTTGTATACAGTAAATTTCATACTTAAAAATAAAAAGGGGAAAACGGTTGAGTTTATACCGCAAGAAGTAGGGTTTAGAAAAGTAGAAATTAAGAACGGACAATTGTTGGTAAACGGTCAGCCAGTATATATTAAGGGGGTAAATCGTCATGAAACCGATCCTACAACAGGACAGACAATTTCTAAAGAAAGTATGGAGTTGGATATAAAAGTTTTGAAAGAATTCAATATCAATGCTGTAAGAACATCTCATTATCCAAATGACGAGTATTTTTATGAGTTGTGTGATAAATATGGTATTTATGTAGTTGGAGAAGCAAATATCGAATCTCACGGAATGGGATATAGTACAACGCAAACCTTAGGAAACAACCCAAATTGGGAATTGGCGCATATCCAACGTTTGGAAAGAATGGTAGAAAGAGATAAAAATCACCCTTCAATTATAATCTGGAGTATGGGGAATGAAGCAGGAAATGGTTATAATTTTTACAGAGGTTATCTATGGATGAAAAACAGAGATGCATCGAGACCTGTACAATATGAACGCGCAACAACTGGGGCTTGGTCTGGGAAAGGTTTGAAATTTGATTGGAATTCTGATATTGTAACTCCAATGTATAGCTCACCGGGAGGAATGGAAAGTTACATTAAAGGAAATCCAAATCCATCTCGGCCTTTTATTCAATGTGAATATGCACACGCAATGGGGAATTCTATGGGGAATTTTAAAGATTATTGGGATCTTATTCGAAAATATGATAATTTCCAAGGAGGATTTATTTGGGATATGGTAGACCAATCTGTTTACAAAACAAAGAAAGACGGAAGCGTTGTTTTTGCTTACGGAGGAGATTTTGGACCGAAAGATGTACCAAGTGATAATAATTTTTTAAACAATGGTGTATTTTCACCTGAAAGAAAACCAAACCCACATGCTTTTGAGGTTCAAAATGTATATCAAGACGTTCATACATCTTGGTCGAATAAGGAAGTTGGTTCTATAAAGATATTGAATGAATTCTTTTTTAAAGATTTAAGCAATGTCGATCTAGTATGGAAATTGATATTAGATGGAGTAGAAGATGACGGTGGTTTTGTTCTTGATTTAAAAGTAAATCCACAACAAGAAAAAATATACAAACTACCTATTCATTTAGAAGGAAAAAAGTTCAAAGAAGCCTTTGTAAATGTAAGTTATCGTTTAAGAAATGCAGAACCTTTTTTAAAGAAAGGATATGTAATAGCCTCAGATCAGTTGCATTTGAAAGGAAATTGGGAAAATAACGCAACAATTGCTTCTGGGATAAAAATGAAAGTTGTGAAAGAAAAATCTAGTACAACATTTAAAAGCGAAAAGGCCTCTATAACTTTTGATAAAAAAACAGGATTTATTACTTCATATAAATTTAACAATAAAAATATCTTAAAAGAAGGAACTCAAATAGAACCAAACTTTTGGAGAGCTCCAAATGACAATGATATGGGAGCTAGGTTGCAAAAAAAATTACTGCCTTGGAAGGAAGCAGTTGACAAAGCAACTTTAGTGCATTGGAAATATAGCAACCAAAAAAACAATACAATTGTAGTAAATGCGAGTTATGATTTGCCAAATGTAGCTTCGAAATTGGTACTGAATTATGAAATAAATAGTGAAGGAGTGGTAAGCGTAGAGGAATCCATAACGATTGATGATAGTAAAAAAACACCTATGCTACCACGTTTTGGAATGAAATTGATTCTTCCAAAAAAATTCAATACCATTTCTTATTATGGGAGAGGGCCGCATGAAAATTATATTGATAGAAATTACAGCTCAAAAGTTGGATTGTATAAACAAACTGTTTCTGAACAATATTTCCCTTATATCCGACCACAAGAAACCGGACATAAAACAGGAATTAGATGGTATGATATCTCAGATAAAAACGATACGAATATCCGCTTCGAATCTCAAGAGTTATTGGGAATTACAGCTTTGCACTATTTGATTAAAGATTTGGATGATGGACTTGAAAAAGACCAAAGAAATTCAGGAGATATAAAAGAGAGAAATTTGACAAGTCTGCAAATAGACCACAAGCAAATGGGATTAGGAAGTATTGACAGTTGGGGAGCATTGCCAATGGAGAAATACAGACTTTTAAAAAAGAAATATTCTTACAAGTTTAAGATAGTACCAACGTCGAAATAAATAAAAATAGTAATACCAATAAATAATACAATAACAAATGAGATTTTTTTACAAAAGTATAATTTTAGTGCTAGTCATTGTTTTGAACTCCTGTTCAAAAGACAAAGTTTTTACTGAAAACGACATACAAATTATTCCTAAACCAGCAATGCTAAAATTAGAAGCGGGTGGGTTTTTATTCAATGAAAATACGCAGTTTTTAGCAACCAATTCGGAGCAAAAAGAAATAGCCAAAGTATTGGTGAATAAATTTAAAAAAGCGACAGGTTGGAACCTTAATATAGTGGAAAAACAACCTGGGAATAATTTCATTGAATTTGTTCTTGATAAAGGTATTGAAAATGAAGGCTATGAGTTAATTGTGACTTCAAGTAAAGTAACCATAAAATCGAGCGGAAATGCTGGGTTTATATATGGGTTGGAATCAGTACGTCAATTGTTACCAGTCGCAATTGAAAGTAAAGAAAAGGTAGCCAACACAGAATGGATAATTCCGAATGTAACAATTAAGGACCAACCACGCTTTCAATGGAGAGGCTTGATGTTAGATCTATCTCGTCATTTTTTTGATAAGGAGTATATAAAAAAAATAATAGATGGTTTGGCAATGCATAAAATGAATGTTTTGCATTTGCATTTAGTTGACGATCAGGGATGGAGAATTGAAATTAAGAAATATCCAAAACTAACAGAAGTAGGTGCATATAGAGTAGATCAAGAAGATGCAGCTTGGAATGCAAGAGCAACTGTTGACCCAAATGAAAAAGGGACTTATGGAGGGTTTTTATCTCAAAAAGAATTGAAAGAATTGGTGAAATATGCACAATCGAAAAATGTTGAGATTGTTCCAGAAATAGAAATGCCAGCACACGTAACAAGTGCAATTGCTTCTTATCCACATTTATCTTGTTTTGAAAAACCAGTAGGTGTGCCATCTGGTGGACTGTGGCCAATTACTGATATTTATTGTGCAGGGAAAGAAAGTACATTTGAATTTTTAGAAGATGTATTGACAGAGGTAATGGAAATTTTTCCTTCAAAATATATTCATATAGGAGGAGATGAAGCTACGAAGACCAATTGGAAAACATGTCCACATTGTCAAAAGAGAATGAAAAAAGAAGGTTTGCATGATGTAGAAGAGTTGCAAAGCTACTTTGTAAAGAGGATGGAGAAATTCATCAATGCCAATGGTAAAAAATTGGTAGGTTGGGATGAAATTTTAGAAGGAGGATTGGCTCCAGATGCAACAGTAATGAGCTGGAGAGGAGTGAAAGGTGGTGTACAGGCTGCAAAGGAAGGGCATGATGTTGTAATGACTCCAGGATCTCATTGTTATTTTGATCATTACCAAGGACCTCAAAACGACGAACCACTTGCTTGGGGAGGTTTTACACCGCTAAGTAAAGTATATACTTTTGATCCTATTGTAGATTCAATGACACCAGAACAAGCAAAACACGTTTTAGGTGGTCAAGCAAATCTTTGGTCAGAATTTGTTCCTACGGAGGCACAGTCAGAATACATGATTTTTCCAAGAGTTGCAGCATTGGCAGAAGCTGTTTGGAGTCCAAAAGAATTGAGAGATTGGACTGATTTTTCTGGACGTATAAACACCATGTTCAAGAGATACCAATATTTGGGAATTAATTATGCAAAGAGTGCTTATTTGGTTACTTCAGATACCCAGATAAATATGGAAGAAAAAGCAGTAGAGGTGCTGTTAAAGAATGAATTTCCATTTGGAGATATTCTATATACACTTGATGGAAGTGCATTGAGTGCTACTTCAGAAAAATATGTAGGAGCAATAAAAATGTCTAAAACAACACGTATAAGAGCAGCTCTATATGAAAATGGAAAACCGATGGCCAAAGAATTTGATAAAACAATCAAATTTCACAAAGCTGTTGGGAAAAAAGTAACCTATAAAGAAGTTTACCATAAAAATTACAAAGGAGCAGAAGAATTTGGAATGGTAAATGCTTTGAGAGGAACAAAGAATTTTCATGATGGTCAATGGCAAGGTTGGTTAGGTAACGACATGGAAATAAGTATTGACTTAGGGAAAGAAGAAACAATTCATGAGATTGTTGTAGGGTCTTTGGAGAATCAAGGTTCAGGAATTTATTTTCCAGTAGCAGTTGAAGTTTTTGTTTCTAAAGACGATATTTCTTATGAAAGTGTAGGAGAGATAAAAAGAAGTTTTGCTAAAAATTCGGCTTCAGAATTGAAAGATTTTACAGTAAGCTTTAAAGAGTCCAAAGCAAGATTTGTAAAAGTTGTAGCAACAAATTTAAAAGAAGTTCCAGGAGGAGGAGGAACTTGGTTATTTATTGATGAAATTTTAGTTGATTAAATTATGATAAAAACAATTTTAAAAATAGCGTTAACGCTGGTACTTTTAATTTCCTTTTCATGTACAGAAAAGGAAAAAGCAAAGAACATTGCTGTAAAAAAAGTTAGTGTTGTAGATTATGTAAATCCCTTGATGGGAACAGATTCTGACTATACATTGTCAAATGGGAATACATACCCGGCAATAGCAACACCTTGGGCAATGAATTTTTGGACTCCTCAAACAGGGAAAATGGGAGATGGTTGGGCCTATAAATACGATGGAAATAAAATTAGAGGAATCAAGCAAACGCACCAACCAAGTCCATGGATCAATGACTATGCAGCATTTTCTTTAATGGCGGTAACGGGTGATTTGAAATTTCAAGAAGACGAAAGAGCTTCTTGGTTTTCTCATAAGGCAGAAACGGTAAAACCATATCATTATTCTGTGTATTTGGCAGATTATGATGTTGTAGCAGAAGTGGTACCTACAGAGAGAGCTTCACAGTTCAAATTTACTTTTCCAGATTCTGAACAATCATTTATTATGTTAGATGCCTTTTTTAAAGGTTCTATGGTAAAGATTATCCCAGAGGAAAGAAAAATTATTGGGTATTGTAGAAACAATAGCGGTGGGGTTCCAGAAAATTTCCACAATTATTTCGTAGCAGAATTCGACAAGGATTTTGAAGTAAATCATACATGGAATGACAATTGGAAGTTGACTAAGAATTCAACTGATAGCGAAGGAGATCATGTTGGGGCAATCATTGGATTTAAAACTAAAAAAGGAGAAGTAGTTCATGTAAAAGTAGCTTCATCATTTATAAGTCCAGAACAAGCACAATTGAATTTGTCGAGAGAAGTAGGAAAAGATTCTTTTGAACAAACTAAAAACAAAGCAAAAGAAGCTTGGGAAAAAGAATTAGGTAGAATTCAAATTGAAGATGAGAATTTGGACAATATCAAAACATTTTATTCTAGTCTGTATAGAGTTTTGTTATTTCCTAGAAAGTTCTATGAATTTGATAAAGATAACAAGGTAGTTCATTATAGTCCGTATAATGGAAAAGTGTTACCAGGTTATATGTTTACCGATAACGGGTTCTGGGATACGTTTAGAGCCGTTTTTCCTTTTTTTAATATGATGTATCCAGAACTAAATGGGCATATAATTGAAGGGCTTGCAAATACGTATAAGGAATCTGGTTGGTTACCAGAATGGGCAAGTCCAGGGCATAGAGATTGTATGATTGGGTCTAATTCGGCACCTATTATTTCTGATGCCTTTTTAAAAGGAGTCAAAAACATAGATACAGAACTGTTATTAGAAGCAATGCTTAAAAATGCAACAGTTTCAGAAGGAAGACCAATGAATTCTGTGGGTAGAGCAGGTGTAGATTATTACAATGATTTAGGGTACGTACCTTATAATGTTGGTATCAATGAAAATACAGCAAGAACATTAGAGTATGCTTATGCTGATTTTACCATTGCACAAATGGCAAAAAAATTAGGTAAAACTGATTTGGCTAAAAAGTATTTTGATAAATCGATGAATTACAAAAAAGTATTTGATGCTTCTACTGGTTGGATGAGAGGAAAAAATAAGAATGGAGAATTTCAATCTCCATTCAATCCATTAAAATGGGGGGATGCATTTACAGAAGGAAATAGTTTGCACTATACTTGGTCTGTTTTTCATGACGTTCAAGGTTTGATTGATTTGATGGGAGGAAAGGAAAAATTTGCAGCAAATTTAGATGGCGTTTTTACAATGCCTCCAGATTTTGATGCTTCCTATTATGGACAAACGATTCATGAAATTAGAGAAATGCAGGTTGCAAATATGGGGAATTATGCACATGGGAATCAGCCAATTCAGCATATGATTTATTTATACAACTATGCAAATAAATCTTATAAAGCACAAAGAAGAGTAAGAGAAGTTTTGACAAAATTGTATTCGGCAACTCCTGATGGGTATTGTGGAGATGAGGACAATGGGCAAACTTCAGCATGGTATGTCTTTAGTTCGTTAGGGTTTTATCCTGTAACACCTGGAGCAGATGAATATGTTATTGGAAGTCCATTGTTTAAAAAAGCAACCATGACATTACAAAACGGAAATACTTTTACGATAAAAGCAGCTGAGAATTCTATTGACAATTTTTACATACAATCAGCAAAGTTAAATGGAGCTAGTTACAACAATAGTTATCTGAAATTTGAAACCATTCAAAATGGAGGAGAATTGAATTTTCAGTTAGGAAGTACTCCAAACAAAGAATGGGCTAGCAAACCAGAAAATGTACCTTATTCTTACAGTAACGAATTAAAGAATGAATAACAACAATTTAGATATAATGAAAAAAACACTATTTACAATTGCTATACTTTTTTCAGTGAAATTATTTTCACAAGCAATTTATGAAGATGAGAGATATGTTCCAGAAACAGATCCTTTAGTACTCGAAAAATTAGATCAATGGCAAGACAAAAAATTCGGTTTGTTAATGCATTGGGGAACTTATAGTCAATGGGGAATTGTTGAATCTTGGTCACTTTGCCCAGAAGATTACGGTTGGTGTGAACGTAAAAAAGGGGAGAACCCTCAAGATTATTTTTCTTATAAGAAAGAATATGAAGGTTTGAAAAAAACATTCAATCCAATAAAATTCAATCCAGAAAAATGGTCAAAAGCAGCGAAAGCAGCTGGAATGAAATACATGGTTTTTACAACCAAGCATCATGATGGGTTTAGTATGTTTGATTCAAAATATACAGATTATAAGATAACCGATCCAGAATGTGCATTTAGTAGCAACCCTCGTTCAAATGTAACGAAAGAAATTTTCAATGCATTTAGAGCAAATGACATGTGGATTGGTGCTTATTTTTCCAAACCAGATTGGAATCATAAAAATTATTGGGATCCCTACTTTCCTCCACTTGGAAGAAATGTAAATTACGATCCTGCTGTTTATCCTAAAAAATGGCAAAAGTATGTTGATTTTACCCACAATCAAATTTTAGAATTATTGACAGATTATGGTAGTGTTGATATTTTATGGTTAGATGGTGGTTGGGTAAGTAAAAACTCTCAAAAGGAATTGGATCATTTTTACAAAGACAAGCAAAGAGAAAGTCCAACAGGATTTATCAAAAATACGATGATCAGCCAAGACATAAAAATGGACGAGTTGGTTGTAAAAGCACGTAAAAAACAACCAGGATTGATTGTAGTTGATAGGGCTGTACATGGAAAAAATCAAAATTATTTAACACCAGAAAACAGAGTTCCGGAAAAGACATTGCCTTACCCATGGGAATCTTGTATCATTTCAGGTGGAGGTTGGTCATATACCCACAATGCAAAATATATGAGTGGGAGAAAAGGAATTCATATGCTCGTAGATGTTGTAGCAAAAGGAGGAAATCTTTTATTGAATGTAGCACCAGGACCTGATGGAGAATGGCAGCAAGGAGCCTACGATCTTTTAGCCGATTATGGAGCTTGGATGGACATAAACAGTTCGGCTATTTATGGAACAAAACCAATTGCTCCGTTCAAGGAAAATAATATCTGCATGACACAGAATAAAAAAGGAAATGTGTTTTTGTTTTATTTAGCGAATGAAGGAGAAAATAAAATCCCTTCAGAAATTATTGTAAAATCAATAGCTCCTAAAAAAGGAACTAGAATTACAATGTTGGGGTCTAAAAAAAGATTGAAATGGAAAAAATTACAAGAAGGATTTAAAGTAATCATTCCAGAAAGTTTGAGAAACAACTTGCCTTGTAAAGAAGCTTGGACTTTAAAAATTAACACAATAGAACGTAATAAATAAGAATCAAATTTTTTAGAGAATGACAAAAACAGCTTAAAAAGCACAAAACATAGGTTCATAACATTTTTTAAATTTTAGACCTAATAGGTTTTTTAAAACCTGTTAGGTCTTGGTCAGCAAAAGAAATTGTTGAAAAGTATTTGAGATTGAAAAGAACGTATTAATTTTTGCCATGTACTAAGATCAAATTTTAGCTTTTATGATTTTTAATAAGAAGAAAGAATTAATTATTCGAAAAACGAAATACAATAACCATACATACAGTTATTTGTTTTTAATAGCAGTGTTGTTTGTATGCAATAGAAGTAATGCACAGGAGCCCGTAAGTTATGTAAATCCATTTATTGGAACTTCTAATTTTGGAACGACGAATCCTGGACCAATTGCACCGAGAGGAATGGCAAATGTAACGCCATTTAACGCGGCAGGTAAACAAAATAATTTTGACAAGGACAGTCGTTGGTTTTCGACACCCTATGAACACACAAATACTTTTTTAACAGGGTTTAGTCATGTCAATTTAAGCGGTGTAGGTTGTCCTGATTTGGGAGTGATCTTATTGATGCCTACAACTGGAGAATTAGAAGTGGATCATTTAAAATATGGATCTACCTATTCCAATGAAATATCAAAAGCGGGGTATTATAGTACTGAAATTGATAAATACCAAGTAAAAGTAGAATTGACAGCTTCTAAAAGAGTTGGTATAAGCAGGTATACATTTCCTGCTGGGAAATCTAATGTATTGTTAAATTTGGGATTGGGATTGACAAATGAAGAAGGAGGAATGGTACAAATAGTTTCTGATACAGAAATTGAAGGTATGCGTTCTGTCGGTTCATTTTGTTACAACAGTCCAGAAGATGCGTATCCAGTTTATTTTGTCGCTCGTTTTTCAAAACCAGCGGACACCTATGGTGCATGGAAAAAACCATTAAAATATAAAGGAACTGAAGCACAATGGATGGGATACAATGCGAAAACTCGTTTTATGAAAAAGAGCAATAAAATGGTAGTTGGAGATAGTATTGGAACTTATTTCACATATCATTTTAAGAAAAACACACAAGTAGAAGTGCAAATTGGAGTTTCCTATGTAAGTATAGAAAATGCTAGAGAAAACTTGGAAAAAGAAATTGCAGGAAAATCGTTTGAAGAAGTACAAGCAGCAACTAGAAATGAATGGAATTCTGTTTTGTCTAAAATAGAGGTAGAAGGAGGAACTGAAGAGGAAAAAACATTATTTTATACCGCGCTTTATCACACACAGATTCATCCAAATACGTTTAATGATTTCAATGGCGAATATCAAGAAATTCATACAGGTAAGATTGGAAAAACAAAAGGAACACGTTATACCGTATTTTCTTTATGGGATACCTATCGAAACCTACATCAATTAATGTCGTTGGTATATCCAAAGCAACAATCAGATATGGTAAAGACCATGTTGGCCATGTATGATGAAAATGGTTGGTTGCCCAAGTGGGAACTCAATTCAACCGAAACTTTTACCATGGTAGGAGACCCTGCTGCAGTAGTGATTGCAGATACGTATTTAAAAGGAATTCAGGATTTTGACATAAATAAAGCTTATGAAGCGATGTTGAAAAGTGCAGATCAGGTTGACAACAACCCTGTACGTATTGGTTTGAAAGAATATTTAAAAAAGGGATATATAACAGAAGAGTCTACAAATAGTGGAGCTGTTTCTATTACGCAGGAATTTAATATTGCAGATTTTGCGATTGCACAGTTGGCAAAAGAATTGGGAAAGAAAGCCGATTTCAAACGCTTTTCAAAACGCTCAATATCTTACAGAAAATTGTTTGATAAAAAATTCAACCTTTTAAGCCCAAAAAATGCAGATGGTTCTTGGTTTGAACCCTTCAACCCGAATTCAGGTGCTAATTTTGTAAAGAATATTGCTTTTATCGAAGGGAATTCTTGGCAATATACATTTATGGTTGCGCACGATACCAAAGCTCTTATTAAGTTAATGGGAGGTAAAAAGCCTTTTGTAAATCAATTGGAAAAGGTATTTGATAACAAGCAATTTGATATGGCCAATGAACCAGATATAGGCTATCCGTATTTATTTAATAATATCAAAGGAGAAGAATGGAGAACACAAAAGCGTGTTACTGAATTGATAGGAACCTATTTTAAAAATCAATCAGATGGATTACCAGGGAATGATGATACAGGGACCATGTCAGCTTGGTTGGTTTATAGTATGATGGGAATCTATCCTATTTCTCCAGGAGAGCCTAAATACACGATTACAAAGCCCGTATTTGATAAAGTCACCATTCATTTGAATACTGAATATTATAAAAAGAAACAATTGGTAATTGAAAAAGAAAAAAATAACAACGGAACGATCCAAAAGATACTCCTAAATGGGAAGCGACATAAAAGTTATTTTGTAAACCATGACACCTTGGTTAATGGAGAACGTTTAAAAATTATTTTGAAATAAATTAGAACCTATTAATAAATCTATTGTAATGAAAACTAAAGTTATTTTTTTTAAATATTGTTTTGTCCTTCTAACATGCTTTTTGATAAGTTCCTGCAATGAAAACAATGCAATTAAAATTGTGAATGCAGGGAAATCTAATTATGAAATAGTAGTCAATACTATGGCTTCAAAAGAAGAACAATTTGCAGCGAAAGAATTGCAAAATTATTTAAAAAAAATAACTTCTGTTGAACTAGAGATAGTCACAAATACTTCAAAATCAAAAAAACAAATTTTTGTAAAAGTAGCTGCCCTTGAAAGCGCTGAAATAGTTATAAAAGTAGAAGAGAATAATTTGGTTATAAGTGGAGGTTCAGGAACTGCTTTAAAAAATGCAGTTTATGAATTTTTGGAAGTGTATTTGAATTGCAAATGGTATGCTCCGAATGTAGAAGAAATACCTACATTAAAAACCATAGTTTTGAAAAAAGATCTTAATTATTCGTACACTCCTGATATTACGACAAGAACTGTTCATTCCAGATTGTTTTATGAAAATCCAAGTTTTGCAGGGAAACATAAGTAACTACTGAGGCTTTTCCTCGTTATGTGCCTAAAGGGCGAGTGCATACTTTTCATAAATTTATTCCAGAAGAAAAATACTACAAAGCACATCCAGAATATTTTTCGTTGAGAGGAAAAAAAAGATTGCCAACTCAGTTGTGTTTGACAAATCCTGATGTTTATAAAATTGTAAAGGATTCTGTAAAAGCCTTTTTTGAGAGGTCACCGGAATCAGATGTCATTTCAGTAAGTAGCAATGACAATACACAATATTGTATCTGTGCTAATTGTAAAAAAATTGATGATGAAGAAGGAAGTCATTCTGCAACGATGATTCGATTTGTAAATAAAATAGCAGCAGCTTTTCCAAAGAAAACTATTTCTACTTTGGCCTATCAATATACGAGAAAGCCTTGTAAGACAATTCCTAACAAGAATGTATTGATTACCCTATGTTCTATAGAATGTGACCGTAGTGATGCTATTGAAGAAAAATGTAAAGATTTTGCTGAAGATATTAAGGGGTGGAATGCTTTAGGTGCCAATTTGAGAATTTGGGATTACACAACGCAATTCACGAACTTTTTGGCTCCTTTTCCAAACTTACATACGTTGAAGCCAAATATTAATTTTTTTAAAAATAACCATGCAAAATGGGTATTTGAACAGCATAGTAATAATCCGAGTGAATTATTCGAATTGCGTTCTTATGTAATGGCCAAATTATTATGGAATCCAGACAATAATACGAACGATTTAATTTATGAATTTACAAAAGGATATTACGAAGAGGCAGGTGTCTATGTTAAAAAGTATATAGATTTGATACATGAGAAGATCAAAGAAGACGACGACTTTTTTCTTTTTTTATATGGAGACCCGTCACAAGCGTTTTCATCTTATTTAAGTCCCGAGTTACTGATGAAATACAATGCTTTTTTCGATAAAGCTGAAAAAGCAGTTGCTTCAAAAAAAGATATTTTGCAAAGAGTAAAAGAAGCAAGATTAAGTATTGACTACGCAACTTTGGAAGCTTGTAAGAAAAATTTATCAGAAGATTTCACAATGGTAAAAGAAAATGCTGAAGGAGGAAAAGTAAAAAAATCATTTGTAGTAAATAAGTTAGAAGGTTTTATGGATACCTGTCAGAAGGCCAATATAACTTTGATGAATGAAATGCGTTTTTCTGTAAAAGAATATTATGCCAACTATAAAAAAGCTTTGGAAGTAGCAACGCAACCAAATAAAGCAATTGGTAAAAAAGTGACTTTACATACCAAGCCTAAAAAATACGCCAATGAAGATCCACAAGTATTAACAGACGGAGCCCTTGGTGGAAATAGTTTTTATGCAAATTGGTTAGGTTTTGAAGGGAATTCAATGGAAGCCGTAATAGACCTCGGTAAACCTGAAAAAATTACTTCTATATCGACAGCTTTTTTACAGGTTTCAAATCATGTCGTATTCTTTCCTTTAAAAGTTCGCTACTATTACTCCAATGATGCTAAAAAATTTAAAATTTTAGGGACTGTAAAAAATGACGCACCTTTGGTTAAAAAGAGCAAGATCAATGATATAAAATATTTCGATGTAAAATTCTCAAAGATTGAAGCAAGGTATATCAAGGTAAAAGCAGAAAATATGAACACCCCTCCATACTGGCATCATGCAGCAGGGCAACCTTCATGGATTTTTGCAGATGAAGTTATTATAAATTAACATACCAAAATTTGAAATAAAATGAAAACAGTATTTTATTCCCTTATCATTTTAGTTTTTTTTTCCTGTGAGAAAGAAAAACAAGTATTAAAAGTAATGACTTATAACATTCGATATGACAATCCAAATGATGGAGAGAATCAATGGTCGAAAAGAAAGACGTTTTTAAGTGGGCAAATTGCTTTTTTTCAACCTCAGGTATTTGGTATTCAAGAAGGGTTGGTACATCAGGTAAAATATTTAGATAGCGTCTTTGCAGATTATAGTTATGTGGGAGTTGGAAGAGATGATGGAAAGACAAAAGGGGAGTATTGTGCTATATTTTATGATCATACAAGATTAAAAGTGATCAATGAAGCTACATTTTGGTTGTCAGAATCACCTGATGAAATTTCAGTTGGATGGGATGCTTCTATGGAAAGAATATGCACTTATGCATTGTTTGAAGACAAAATTTCAAAAAAACGTATATGGATATTTAATGCACATTTTGATCACATTGGAAACATTGCTAGATTGCAAAGTTCTAAATTGATATTAGAAAAGATAAAAGAATTTAATGCCGATGAGATTCCTGTTGTTTTGATGGGAGATTTTAACCTCAAACCAACAAGTAACCCTATTCAACATATTTCTACCGTTTTGAACGACTCGAAAGAAGTGAGTGTTGAAAAAATATTTGGACCAAATGGAACGTTTAATGGGTTTAAGCATAATAAAATAGTTACTGATAGAATCGATTATATTTTTACAAGTAAGGCGAATTTGAAAGTAAATAAGTACGCAGTTCTTAGTGATTCAAGGGATTGTAAATATCCCTCGGATCATTTACCTGTTTATATAGAAATCGTATTTTGATTTTGTTCAGGTAGTTTTATTTATAATTTTATATATTTGGCAGGTGAAAAAGCTATAAAAAGATAAAAATTGTTACGAAAGAAGGTCAATAATTTTCAAATTTATAGTAAGCTTTTTAATTTTATAAATAACCTTGTTAAAAAAACTGAATCAGCTAAGCGTAAAAGAATACAAAGCATTGTTCAATGCTTATTATACGCCGCTATGCCTGTTTTCCAACAAATACGTTGGTAATATAGACCTGTCTAAAGATGTAGTACAAGATGTGTTTATTAATATTTGGAAGAAAAAAATTGTGCTTAGAGATGAAATGGAAATCAAAGCTTATTTGTATACATCTGTTAAAAATAAATCTTTAGACTATTTAAAAAATAAACATCAAAAATTTAGAAGCAATCAAACATTAGATGATATTAAGAAACTAGAAAAAGATTCTTTTTTTTACAAAGAAGTTGTGATTGTAGAAGCCTCTGAAATTTTGGAAAAGGCTATAAATACGCTGCCTTTTAAATGCAAAAACATTATTGAATTGAGTTTGAAAGGTCTTTCTAATAAGCAGATTGCTGAAGAATTATCAGTATCAATAAATACAATAAAAACTCAAAAGAGAATTGCATATCGCAAATTACGCCCCTTATTAAAAGACTCTTTTTTACTCCTGTCATTTTCTTTTTTGATGGGGAATTAAATTTTTTTTATTTTTTTTTCACCCCCTTTTCAATTTTTGTCGTTTTAATAATAGACCCAATTGGGTTTTGTTAATATTTGAAGGTACAAATACATGAAGAATTTTGAAAAAATAATAGGGCTGTCAAAAAAAATAGCCAATTCTATTATTAAAAAAAAGGATTTAGATCAAAAAGAGCTTTCTACTTTTTTTGATGAAAAAGAGAAGAATGAAATTTTAAAGAGTTTATTAGATAGTGGAGAGCGCGATAAACAAAAAAAGATTAGAGACGGTATTGTTAAAGGTAAAAATGAAAGTTGGAAGAAAGTAGAAGAGAAAACAAGAATTAAAGTTTTTTCTTTAAGATATGTAAGCAAAGTTGCAGCCATTTTCATTGGTTTTTTAGGAGTGTTATATTTTTATCAGAACGAGGCAAGATCCTTCTTAAATATTGAACAAGAAATTGCAAATAATGCTATTGTCTTAAAATTAGGTGATGGTAATGTAAAAATAATTGATTCAGATACAAAAATAATTGAACCAATTACAAATTCAAAGGGAGAGTTCATAGGAGAACAAAATGGCAATGCAATAACATATGCGGAAAATAATACATCTTTAGAGTTGGTTTATAATGAACTTGTGGTTCCTTATGGAAAAAAATTCAAATTACTTTTAGCTGATGGCACACAAGTAAACTTAAATTCAGGAAGTTCATTGCGATATCCGGTTAATTTTATCAAAGGAAAAATAAGAGAAGTATTTCTAAAAGGAGAGGGATTGTTTGAAGTAGCAAAGGATAAGGAACATCCATTTATAGTAAACGTAAATGATATCAATGTTAGGGTTTTGGGAACTACATTTAATATATCATCTTATGAAGAAGATGCTTTTATTAGTACTGTATTGGTGGAAGGAGCAGTGGAAGTATCAAGCGTAAATAAACCAGAAGATATTGCTTTATTAAAACCAGGCTATAAAGCTTCGTGGAGCAAAGAAAAAGGAAATATTGTATTGGAAGAGGTTGATGTAAATACGTATACATCTTGGGTAGATGGTAAAATGGTTTTTAGAAGCCTTCCTTTTAAAAATATGTTGAGAAAGCTAGAGAGGAATTATAATGTTTCAATAATTAATAAAAATGAAAGTTTGAATAATGAAGTTTTCAGTGCAACGTTTCACACAGGTATTGAAACTGTGGAACAGGTACTGAACTATATTAGTAAAAATCAATCATTTAATTATAAGGTAGAAGAAAAAAAAATAATAATTAATTAACCAAAATCACATAGCCAATGAAATGATATAACACTATTAGATTACAAGTGTCATTTTATAAATAAAACGGGGAGAATGTACGACCATCCCCCCCGAATAAATAAAATGATTTAAGCGCAAAATTTGTTAAACCAATTAATCAACAAAAGTATGAAAAAAATAATAGCCAAGGAGTGGGTTTGTCCGATCCTTACTAAAACTAGCCTAAAAATGAAACTGACCACACTATTATTAGTAGTTTCGCTTTTTAAAATTCAGGCAAATACTTATTCTCAGAACACTAAAATTTCTATAGATTTAAGTGAAGTTAGTGTAAGTGAGGTCTTTAATGAAATAGAATCTTTAACAGAATTTAGATTTTTATATAAAGACAATGAGTTAGATCTGAAAAGAAAAGTATCTATTAACGTAAAAAAAGAAACGATTAAGAAAATTCTTGATAAGTTGTTCAATAAGACAAATATTATCTATGATGTTTTTGATAATAGACAAATAGTACTGCGTTTTTCTTCTGAAAAAACGAGTTCGGATATTGTAACAGTTCAACAAACAAGTGTTCGAGGAACTGTTAAAGATCAAGGAGGAAATCCTTTACCAGGAGTTACCGTAAAAGTTGTAGGAATAAGTAAAGGTACCGTTACTGATTTTGATGGAAATTATGTTCTTAACAATGTAAAGAAAGAAAATGTTCTTAGCTTTTCATATGTAGGAATGGAAACTAAAACGATTACAATTGGTGACAAAAAAGTTATGGATGTAACGTTACAAGAAAGTGCAAGTGGTTTGGATGAAGTTATTGTAACAGCATTAGGAATTAAACGTGAAAAAAGATCTTTAGGATTTACAGCTACTAGTGTAAAAGGATCAGATTTTGAGCGTTCTGCTGCTCCAAATGCAGGAAATGCACTAAGTGGAAAAGTTGCAGGGGTATTTATTACAAACCCTAGTTCTATTGAAGGTGGTTCTACTAGAATTACTTTAAGAGGGAATACAAGTTTGTCAGGAGGAAATACTCCCTTAATTATTGTTGATGGAATGCCATACGACAATACTTCTGAGGCAGACAAGCCTGGATCAAATAGAGATTACGGATCTGCTTTGAATCAAATTGAATCTATGGATATTGAGGACATGACAGTTTTGAAAGGAACTGCTGCTGCTGCTCTTTATGGGTCTAGAGGTGCCAATGGGGTAATTATAATTACCACAAAAAAAGGTGTAAATGGCAAAGGATTTCAAGTAGAATATTCTGTAAATACAAAAGTTACAACGCCATATCGCTATCAAGATTTTCAAAATGAATATGGTTATGGAGGGCCAGGAGGTAGTAATGGTATCTTATGGAAAATTCCTAAATTAGGAGATACACATCCTAATATATGGGGAGATGCTTTTGGAACTGTTCCTGCTATCAATCCAGCAAACGGAAACAACTACAACTCATGGAGTTACGATCAGTTTTCTTGGTTTGGAACCAATGCTTCTTGGGGGCCTAAATTTGACAATTCTACGATTACTTGGTGGGATGGAGAACAAAGACAATGGTCGGCACAACCTAATAACATGAAAAAAGGTTATAACGACGGATCTACAATTACTCATAATTTGGCTTTATCAACTAGTGGTAGCTTTGGAAATGTAAGAGCTTCTTTTACACTAAAAGACAACAAAGCAATAATAGCGAAAAGTGGTTTTAAAACAACAAATATTAGTATTGGTGCAAGCCTTAATTTAGGTAAAAACTTAAAAGCAGAGCTATCTACTACTTTTAATAGAAGAGAACTTACCAATCCTCCTTTACTAGGACAAAGTAACGATACGTTTACAAATAATTTTTACAACCTACCAAGAAGTTATAAAGGACTTGAATGGGACATTTATAAAAATCAAGACGGATCTAGAAATAATATAGATGGTTGGGGTTATTGGATATCAAAACACAATGCTTGGAATTTTAATGAAAATGAGTACAAGCAGTATTTAACACAAATGCGTACTTATGCCAAATTACTTTTTACTCCTACAGATTGGTTAAGTTTATCAGGATCGATAGGTTTAGATTTTACATTAGACGAGCGTGAAGATAAACATGGCTTTACAGATGTTGCTGGTTTAAGTGGAGGTAAATACGAGCATAGTCTTAGAAAGAAATATTCTCCTAATTTAGACTTTTTAGCAACAATTCATAAAGATCAAATTATGGAAGGTGTAAATGCGAGCCTTTCTTTTGGAGGACAATCATGGAGTAGATCTGAATATGAAATAAGAGGAACGAATAATAAAGATAAAAAATCTCCTAATATTTATTCTTTCGCAAATTTTTCTAATACACCAACTGTTAACGATGCTTTACCTAAAGAAGAAAGATTTGAAAAAAGAATAAATTCTTTGTTTGGGATTTTTGATGTTTCTTACAAAGATTTTCTTTACCTGCAAGCGACTGTAAGAAATGATTGGTCATCAACTTTACCTAAAGCAAATAATGATTACTTATACCCAGGTGCTTCTTTAAGTTTTGTTGGATCTGAAGTTATAGATTTTGGAGAGGCTGTTTCTTTTGCGAAAGTTCGATTGTCTTATGCTGAAACAGGATCTGATACAGATCCATACAAAGTGATACCTACATTTAAACCAGATAGTTTTGGTGGTAGACCAACAGTTTCTATGAAAGACAAGTTACCTAATGTCAATCTTCAATCTCAACGATCAAAAGAATATGAAATAGGTACAAATTGGGGGTTTTTTAATAATAAATTGAATGTTGATTTGGTATATTATAAAAAAGAATCTTACAATCAGATTTTAAGTGCTCCGTTGCCATGGGCTTCTGGATATGAATCTATTAAATTTAATACAGGAGCGCTTGAATTAAAAGGGTTTGAATGGAATGTTAATATGACAGTTATTGACAAGCAAGATTTACGTTGGAATTTAGGAATGAATGGATCGATTGCTTCAAATAAATTATTAGCGCTTACTGAAGGTATTGATATTTATGAAATAGGAGGATTATGGGGTGCATTTGGTACTACTATGAAAGCTACTGTTGGTGAAGAATTTGGTGCTATTTACGGTTGGGGTATTCAAAAAGATGCCAACGGTCGTAGAATTTTAGATACAAGAAATGATGTAGATGGTAATGTAACAAGTACTTTGTATCGCAAATCAGAGAAACAAGAAATTGTTGGTAACGCAACACCTAAAATGAGAGGAGGGGTTAATTCTACCTTGACATGGAAGAATTTTACACTTTTTACTTTGGTTGACTATAAATGGGGAGGTGATGTTTACAACCCACAATATGGTAATGCTTTAATTGGTGGGTTAAGTCCAGCTACATTAAAAGAAAGAAATGGAGGAGGCTTGCCGTATACTTACCCAAGTGGAGAAACTGCTAATATTGGAGTAATTTTAGACGGAGTTGTAGAAACTTCACCAGGTGTTTTTGTAGAAAACACGAATGTAGTTCATGCTTATTACAAGTATGCCGGAAATGGTTGGAATCCGAATCCTCAGCCACAGGCTATTATGGAAAATTCATGGGTGAAGCTTAGAGAATTGTCTCTTTCATACAAAGTTCCATCATCAATAGTGGATAAAATTGGGTTTTTAGATAAAGTAGATTTATCTTTAGTAGGAAGAGATTTATTTTATATTTATGACACAATGCCTGACAGTATCAATCCAGAAGGACTGAATGGTGTTGGTGATGCTAATTATGTTATAGCAGGTGCATTGCCTGTAACAAGATCATTTGCATTGACATTTAAAGCAACATTTTAATGAGCTAATATCTAGTTTAATCAAATATTAAAATCTAAAAAAACATGAAACAATATATATATATAATAACAATCTTTCTAACTATTGCCACAATTATTGGTTGTGATGATGGTTTTGAAGAACTGAACAAGGATCCATTCAATCCTACGGAGACGAGTGTACAACCAGTTTTTAATGCAATGATTTCAACATTGGTTAGACAATGGGCACCACAAACTGGGCTAGAGTATGAAAGTATGGGATTGTCATCTCAAATAACAAATATTTATGGATCTTCGGGGTATATAATCGATGGTGCTTCTGGTGAACTTTGGAAAAATTATTATACATTTTTATCAGATGCAAAGCTTTTTGAGAAATTGATTGAGAATGATGGTACAGGTTTGAACATGACCAACTTAAGTGCACAGAAAGATATAGTTCTGGCTTACAAAACAGTGAAAATGGTCGATCTTTTTGGAGACATACCATTTTATGATGCTGGGAAAGCAAACGAAGCACCTGAATTCTTTTATCCTAAATACGATGCTCAAAAGAATATTTATATGGATATGGTTGCATTGTTAAAAAATGCAAGTACATCTTTGAATGAATCAGCAGGAGATTCGTATTCTAAACTAGGAGCGAATGATGTTCTTTTTAATGATGACATATTGAAGTGGAAAAAGTTTGCAAATTCACTAAGGTTGAGACATGCTCTAAAAGCAGTAGATGCTGAAGGCTCTCTAACCGCTGAAGTTGCTGATATCTTAAATAACAATTTACCTCTTATAGAAGACGGTGAAGATGTTACACTGGATCCTGTAAAATTAGAACTAGACTTAAGAGGACCTATTTGGGCTTATGGTGGAGGAAAAGTACGCTTTGGTACCACTATGTTTAACGTTATGTCTGATGGTACAGATGATGCTGATATTTTTGATCCACGTTTGAGGTTGTTTTCAGAAGTGAATTCTGCTGGAGATTGGAATCCAATGCCATATACCGCAGGTATTACTGAAACTGGTGATCCGAATAAAGAAGACAGATGGAAAGATCAAGCGAATGCTGGTACTTATACTTATTCACCTATCAACTATTGGTTGTTAACCGGTAGGTATTTTACTCCAGAATTGATTTTTACAGCAGCTGAAGTTCATTTTCTTAAAGCTGAAGCTTATGCAAAAGGTGTAGGGGTAGCTGTAGATATGATAAAAGCAAAGGAGGAATATGAAGCTGGTATCAAATCATCAATTAATTATTGGTTTAATGTAGCAAAAGGTTCAAGGGATTTTGGAGATGATTATGCTTGGCAGAATGTACCCGCGGATCCTACTACAGTTGAAATCGATGCAATGCTTGCAAACCCGAAAGTAGTATGGGATAATGCAAATGCTTTGAAGTTAATCTATACGCAACGTTGGGTATCACATATTAGACAAATAAGACAGGGTTGGAACGTGTGGAGACAAACAAATATGACGCCACAAGAAGGAACTAATTTTGTTTTTAATCGTGTCGTTTATCCTAGCAGTGAGCATACTAATAATGCTGACAATTATAGTGCACAAGTTAGTAAAATGGGAGGAGATTCAGATGCTAAAAAAATATGGTGGATGCCTTAAGTCTTTCGTAAGTAGTTAAGAATTAGCTAGTAAATATTAAATCCAGATGATTTGTTAAATAATCATCTGGATTTTTTAATTCTGAACTTGATTTTTAGAATTAAGTGTGAGGGTATTATGAATTGAAAGTAATTTTATTCTAATGAATTTTCTAGGTTCTATTGCCAGCAGGATTGAAAATAGATTTTTTCACTCGAAACTTAGTTGGTTCTATTTCTTACTAGTTTATTAATTTCTTATGCCCTATAATTTTTTTCAAACCATATATTACTGCCAAAAGTAAAAGAAAATACAATCCATTATCAATTGGTAATCCTGGTGGTGGAGGCGGTGGAGGAGGTCCTTGTGAAAATAGCACGTTATTAAATAGTATCAATGATATTGATAAGCTGATAATTTGTTTTTGATTTTCCATACTAATAAATTGCTATTTTTTGAGTAACCTTACCTAATTTGGTTTCAAGTTTGACAATATAGATTCCTTTAGATACTCCTTTCAAAGAAATAGTTTTAGGAGTTGTACTAAAAGACAATTGTTTTTGACTTTTTCCTGAAACACTAATAAGTTCAAAGTTAGCTATATCGATGTTATTTGGGTTGATAATATTTAAAGAACTATTCTGACTGTTGTAATAAACTTTTAGAGAATTGTTTTCTACTGAAATAACATCTAAAGCACCTTGTTGCTCTTTAAAAGAAATTGAAAATCGATCTGTATAAGTTCCTGTATTTAAAGTTATTTGAACAGGTGTTGTTGTAGAAAGTTCATGTGTTATTTCAGATATATTGTCTAATAAATAAACGGTATCACTGTAATTTTGTGTTTCATCTAAAAGAAACTCAACAGTTCTATCCGTTTCTATAGCAATACTTATTGGAACTTCTAGATCACTTGTTAAATCCTGAACTCCAATTATAGTGTATTTGCTGTCATCTTCAGGAAAACTCCAATAAATATCTGTAGCTTGTACGTCAAAAGCCTTACTGTCATATCCGGGATCAAAAGCAAATGAGAGGCCTCTATCAAATGAAACACCTAATTGACGATGGATTTTTATATTGGCATCGTTTTGATATTCAAATCCTACTTTTATATAAGTTAATTCCTCAGGTGGAGTTGGATTTGTACTTTGTGATTTTGAAGATTTCTTTTTGCCTCCTTTTAGAAATATAGAATTTGTACCATCATAAGTTTGGTAGTTTCTATGACTATTTTCAAAGACCAAGTTTCCAGAGGTGTGTGCTCCAACATAAAAACTTTGCCCAACAGAGACATATCTTCCAGGTGTTTTATAAGCACCGTTTCCTAAACCACTTGTTCCTTGAGTTGGTGTTTGGGCAGCAACTCCTAATGCTAAATTCCTTGTAGAATAACCACCTTGATAACCTCCCTTGTTATGACCTTCAGACCCATTACTAGATGCATCTTCACCAGTATGTTCCCAAAAATAAATAGTTCCATTGACAACATCAAGGTTGTCGTTGATGAAATCAATAGCATCAAGGGTAGAAGGGTAAGGGTTTCCGATAAGACTATTGGTATTTGCAACAAGCGGTATATTAATTGTCCCATCATTTGGAGTACCAACAAAAGTGAAATTTTGTGGGCTTCTACCTGAACTCTTCATCGTGTAACCTTCTCCTCTATTAATTGCTCCTGTATTTCGCTGTTGTACCCAACCATTTATGTCATCACCATTTTTATAGGTCCATATCCAATAATTGGATATGGTAATTGGAGTGGCATTTGTAGGAGAAAAAGAACCATCATAGCCAGTCGTAAAAGTAATGTCTTTAGCTTCTGTAGGTAGTGCATCGGCTGAGGTTGGTATACTACCATCTTTCATAACGGCTCCTACAGAGAAAGTAGATTTACCGACTTCTACTACTGGAGATGACCAATAATGATATCTATAAACGTTTGGCACAGTTGCTTTTTGATCAATGTAAATTTTACCAGTTCCTTGAACATTTGTTTGTCCAATATGTGTTTGTATCAATTGCGCATCACCTACCATTCTGATATCTCCATCAAGAATAAAGTCTTCGTCAAATTCTAAGAACTTACCGGTAGCGACAGCTAACATAGATCCTGATTTTATCCATACACATTCAACTCTTGCATCTTGGTTTAAAAGGGCATGTGTATTTGATGTTTGAGAATCTATAACCATAACTTTATCAACATCTGCCAATTCAGTACTTGCTGAGTTGTTTCCAGCAGAACCTCCGGACCAAGCATTTAAGTCACCATTCCAAAAAATACCATTTATTTCAGCATAAGTGAAGTATTTAGTACCATTAAAATTATAATTGGTAACGTATTGCGTACTTCCGTTTACTGTTGCTGAGCTTATTGGTGCATATTGAACATTTGTTGTGAAATTGGCATCGTCTGCTATTTTTAAAACTTTGGCAGTGTATCCTGTATTTAATAAACCGTCTACTGTTGCTTTGTTTATTGCTATTTGGACAGAACCAACGGATCCGTTTTCGATAATTTTCCAAGTCCTATTTAATGTTTTTTCTGGTGCACAAATAAGCTCTGAAGTGGAAGTAGTTGCTAAGCTTCCGTTATTATTACCCCAGATAAGGAAATCTTTGTTGCTTGAAAAATTATTGGAATTGAGCGCATTATTAGTGAAAATAGAGCCCAAACCTATTGTAATTAAAGCATCTGAATTTACTGACTTGGATTGTTTTTGTTTTAGAACAAGCCCGTCATCTCTACCAATAGCTGCTACATTATTATGATATGAACTGTTTGTAGTGTAATTCCATATTTTTGTATTCAAGTCTGAAAGAATATAGTCACCTTCTACAATAGTTCCGTCATTATTTACATTACTTAGTGTAAAACCGTATTTAATTGCTAAATAAGATTCCATTCGTTGTCTTTGTACAGCGGTGTGGGCATCACTAAAAAGTAGTACTTCTGCGACGCTACCATTGATTGTTCTTCCTGAAATACTGCGGTCACTTCCAACATAATAAGTGTGATTTGCATTGGAAAGATTTGAAACAAATATTCTTGAATGCATTTCAAAAGAATCAGGTCTTGGATGTGTAGTCAAAATAGTTGCCAATCCATTTACGAATTGGTTACCATTACGTACATCTGCGGGGTTGTAAGTAGTATCAAAAACTTTAGTATCATTATTATTTCCATGTCCTATACCAGCTCCATCATTACTTGTAAAAGGAGTTTTCCATGAACCGGTAGAAATATCATTGTAAACAATATACATAGATCTTGGATTTAAGTTTCCGGTATAGTTCATCATGTCATTCGTTCCTTCTGAAAAAGTAACAGTTGGATTAAAGTTTAAAAGGTTGGCAGTAGCATTTGGTGTTTTAGAACCAGCTCCAACAAAATCGGCTTCAGAAGCCGTTTGATCTTCCCAAAGTGTAACATTATTTCCACCTGTGACTCCTATATCGGCACGTAGCCATAAGGTGTTTCCTTCAACACTTGGCGTAACAATATCGTCTGTATCATCTCTATAATCAACATCTTGAGTAGCCAAGTCAGAGTCCGTGTCTGGCAAGTTAACAGAAGGGGTATTGATTTCATCGTTTACATCAAAATTGTCAGAGGTATTGCTTCCTTCAAAATTATCGTCCAAACCATCGTTATCAGAATCTATACCACTTACAGTAATGTCAGAATCACCATTTTCTTCGATATCAGGTTTAGAATCTCCGTCAGAATTTAAATCTAAATAATCAGGAATGGCATCACTATTGGTCAAGCCAGCATCTGTGTTTACAGGTGTAATGGTTACTCCAGGTGTTCCGCCAGAAACAACACTATCGTAATTGTCATCCAATCCATCTCCATCAACATCTGTAATCCCAGCTCCAAGGCCACTAGGTGCAATATATCCTAAAGTGGTTTGTGCTTCAACATTGTCAGGAATACCATCATTGTCTGCATCGATATCAAGATGGTTAGGAAATCCATCAGAATCACTGTCTAAAGTACAAGCTTCACTCAATGACGCAAAAGGAATGTTTTGTTTACTTATTGTTGGACTTGAGTATTGAACAACTAAAGAATTGCCGCCATAATTTTCAAAATACAAAATAGTAATTGCATAAGTACCTGATGTCAATGCTATGGTTCCATTCCGCTCTGTAGGAGCTTGTAGGAAATCATTATTGACTACTTGTATACCATTTATATGTACTTTAGAACCATCATCAGATGTGGTGTAAAAAGTGTAGGTTTCGTTAGTCGTAATTGTAATATACCCTGAGTACCGAATTCCATAAGTATCCGTATCTCCAGGATCTAAACTATTTTGCAATGCACTGACGTTAAAATTTGAAATACTACCTGTAGAAAGTGCTCCGGAGAATGGAATATTATCGACACTTGGTCCTGACGGAACCCCATCATAAAATTCATAATTTAAAGAGCCAGTATTACAAGCTTGTTTTTCATAAATGTCTAAAATACCATCATTGTCATCGTCAATATCTTCCAAATCCGTAATCCCATCACTATCTGTGTCAATTCCATTAGAGATATCTCTATAGTCAAGGTCACCATTTGGACTGTTTACATCTCCATCGCTATCTGTAAAATTGTCTGTTATTGTATTGTCGAAGTTTCCATTTACATCTGTATAGTTATCTCCATTGTCTAAAGTATTGTCCAAACCATTGTTTCCAACTGCTCCATCTGTTTTACCATCTGAATTGCCATCGGTTAAGTTGCTTCCAGATTCGGCAATGTCAAAGTTGCCATCCCCATCAGAATCTAGATCTAAGAAATCTGGTATAAGGTCAGCATTACTTGGAGCAGATGCATCTGTGTTTACAGGTGTAAGTCCGTTGTTGTAAGCCAAGTCGATTCCAAAAATACTGTAAGTGTTTGTAGGAGCAACATAGCTACTGGTAGCTTGAGCTTCAATATTATCAGGAATACCATCATTATCAGAGTCCAAATCTTTAAAATTGAAAATTGTATCTCCATCGGTATCAATCGGAGTACAAAATGAAAGGTTGCCAATACCAATACGCTGATTTCCATTGATGCTACCTGAACCTGTATTTC
>Ga0105356_10000821_pt1 | contig 30390 bp, 19 predicted proteins | sample GOMGulsemesocosm_3_FD_83502 | JGI IMG/M metagenome (GOLD analysis project Ga0105356, IMG submission 83502) | Methane-oxidizing microbial communities from mesocosms in the Gulf of Mexico - GOM9D Gulf of Mexico | ecosystem: Environmental > Aquatic > Marine > Cold seeps | place: Gulf of Mexico...
AATACAGATACGATTTTCTGTAGCTAGGAGCGAACGCTTTATAGTTATCAAACGCCATTGGATTGGCTTTAAAAGCCCTTTTTAAATCACTTGGAATGACTTCGTTTTCAACATCATCTAGAGCAGACCACATGCCATTTTGTTTGGCAATTTCAATTTTATCTAAACCACTTTCCTGCATTAAATTGTCATCTAGTAATTGTACAATGTATCTTTTATTTAGAGCACTCCAGACACTTTTAGGCTTACGAGCACAAAAATATTGTCGTCGTTTGCCATCACCCAAACTTTTTACTGTAGAGTCAATCCAACCAAAACAAAGAGCCACTTTTACGGCCTCTTCCCAGCGCATGGTGGGGACCCTAAGTTCTAGTTTATAGAAAATAAGATATACACCATCGGAGGTGTCGTGGTTTTGTAATAACCAATCATACCACTCTACATCATGGGCAAAATATAACTCAGGCTTGTTCATTTATTGTTACTTTGATTTAATATTTACATAAAAATCACGATCAACTTTTAGTGTGGTTTCACTAGAATTTAAAGACATTACTTTCCATGATTTATTTGGATGTAACCACATTTCTTTTTCATTTATAGAAACCTTAATAGGCGTGTCAAAGCCTTCAACAATATCTGTATATCTATAATGTAATGATTGATCTTTAATGATGTATTCAAAAGTAGGAATTCTTATGTCTCTCAAATACTGATCAAAGAATGCAGATAAATCATATCCGGTTTGTTGACTTAAATAATCTTCAATTTGTGCTGTCGTTACGGTTTGGTGATAAAAGGTTTTATTTAAGCCTCGTAATATTTGTCGCCATTTCTCATCATCTCCTATAAGCTCTCTCAAGGTATGTAACATATTGGCTCCTTTATAATACATATCTCCTGAGCCACTAGCGTTTACATTATAAGCGGCAATAATTGGGGTTTTGTTTCCAATGTTTTTACGCGTACCAATAACGTAGTCGGCAGCAGCTTCTTTACCATAATAATAGTCTAAGAATAAGTTTTCAGAATAAGCAGTAAAACTTTCATGAATCCACATATCTGCAATATCTATGTCAGTAATATTGTTTGCAAACCATTCATGACCAGCTTCATGAATAATAATAAAGTCGAATTTTAATCCCCAGCCTGTTCCGGATAGATCACGCCCCAAATAACCATTCTGATATTTATTTCCATAGGTTACCGAACTTTGATGTTCCATCCCTAAATAAGGCACTTCAATAAGTTTAAAACTGTCTTCATAAAATGGGTACGGCCCAAACCAATGCTCGAATGCTTTCATCATTTTTGGGGCATCCATAAAATGTTTTTTAGCCTTTTCCAAATTGTCTCTTAATACATAATAATCCATGTCAAGTTCTCCCTTTTCACCTGCATATTTTTCAGAAAAATTCACATAATCCCCAATATTTATATTTACACCATAATTGTTGATCGGGTTTTTTACATACCAGTGATAGGTGGTTGTGTTATCATCATGTTTTTCAATATTACGAAGGCGTCCATTAGAAACATTCATTAAATGTTTAGGAACTCTAACACTGATGTCCATGCTATCTACTTCGTCGTACATATGGTCTTTATTAGGCCACCATACACTAGCTCCTAAGCCTTGGCAAGATGAGGCTATAAAGTCTTTGCCATTAGTGTCTTTTTTCCAAGATATACCACCATCCCAAGGGGCGTTTTTTGCTTCCTGAGGTTGTCCTTCATAATAGACATCAATACTATAAATTGCTCCAGTTTTTTGGACTTCTGTAAGGGCGATGAAATGTGCATTTCCATCGTGATCTATCTTTAATTCTACACCATTTTGAATAGCTTTTGTTATTTTCAATGGCGACTGTAAATCAATTTGAAGAATAGAATTTGGATATAAAACTTTGTAATGAACCGTGTTCTTTCCTTTGATAATCTTTGTTTCAGGGAAAACTGAAATATCTAAGTGGTAATATTTTAAATCCCACCATTCCCGCTCAGGTGTAATGGAACCACGTAAAGTGTCCTGTCTGGTAAAATTATTGTTTTGAGCACAAAGGTTAAAACCAAATAGTATGGTTATAATTAATAAAAATTGGCGAAAAGTCATTGTATGTGTTATTTGAGGGTATTATTAATTATCTAAAGGTTTTATTAGGGAACACTACCATACTTTCATGGCCATCTTTACCAACAGATGCAACACCAAAAAAGTAGTTGTCAATTACAATACCTTCTAAAGTAAATTCAGAAACATTTCCAACATACCGACTTTTATCCCAGGTTGGAGATGTGGTATCTCTCCAATAAATTTTATAACCAACGGCACCTTCAACTTTTTTCCATTTAAATTTTGCTGAAGCCTGAACAATCCCTCCAATTGCCAATTCCTTTGGAGCAGGAGGTGCAGTTGCCAAACTGGCTAAGTTAATTGCGTTGACAGCAGTTAGCTTTTTTGCATATGGAAAATTAACATGCTCAAAAGTATCTCCATAAGCAATTCCGTTTTCAATACGAATATCTTGGTGCTGCTGTGTGTAATTTTCATGTGCTTCCATAATTCGAATTCCTGCAAAACCAGCATCATTGAAAGGACGATGATGTCCACCCCGACCAAAACGATCTAATCGATACACCATCATTGGATTCATTTCTGGCATATAGGTTTTTACATTATTATGGATATAGCGCGCTAACTGACGTGAAATACCATCTACTTCACCTCCATAAAAACGTCGCATTCGTCGTTGTTGTTCAGTTTCGGTGGGAGGTACGGGTTCTGAAAATATTCTAAAAGTTCGGTTATCTATAACCCCATCAACCCCTTTTATATTTCCAATCATATCATTATTCATGATGCCAATAATTTCCCAGCCTTGATTTTTTGCGTGCTCGGCTAGTCCTTTTCCTCCATAAAGCCCTTGTTCTTCACCAGATAGTCCTACATAAATAATACTATTTTCAAATGTGTAATTACTCAATACGCGAGCAGCTTCAATGGTTCCTGCCATTCCAGAAGCATTGTCATTAGCACCTGGAGAATCGGATGTGAAATCGGTGGGGTCTGAGACTCTTGAATCAATATCACCACTCATAATGATATATCGGTTTGGGTATGTTGTACCGCGCTGAACAGCAACAACATTTGAGACCCATACATCATGAACTATTCTGGCATTATCCCCTTTAGGAATCAGGTTTTTTTGATAAAAGACCTCAAGACAATTGTCGCAACTCGAAGAAATATTTTCAAATTCCGATTTTATCCAACGCCTGGCGGCACCAATTCCTCTAGTTTTTGAAACGGTATCACTTAAGGTGTGTCGTGTTCCAAAATCGGCTAAAGTTTTCACATCTTGTTTAATACGATCGGCTGAAACCGCATCAATGATATCATATATTTTTGGATCAGTTTGAGAGATGCTGCTAAGGGTAAATAGCAGCAGTAGTAGGGTGGTTAGTATCTGCTTCATCTTGTTTAGTTAGTTATTAGGATTATTGTTACTGTTTGGTATAGTTAAATTTTAATATTTCGACTGTGCCATCTTCTTTATGCATATCCACGGAAATAATCATTTCCGTATCATTTATTTTTTCAAAAGTCATGCCTTCAAAAGTAATTTTATTAGCAGTGATTTCTTGAACAGGAAAATCTTCAGTTTCATCCTTAGTTTCCCAGCCTTTAAGGTCATTATTAAAATGCTTTAATTGTAAAATAAGAGTGTTATTTACTTCTCTAATTATTTCAATTTCGTAGAATACTGTTTTATCATTTTCTATGAATTTAAATGTTGCCATCATTGACCCACCAGAAGGTTCACTCCAATTCTCTTCAACGAATCCTCCCATGGCTTCACCTTTCCAATTTCCTGACAGCCAAGAGATGTTTGATAATGTATGTTCTAATTTTTCTACAACTTCTCCAACAATAGCAAGTTTGGTGCCGTCTGGGCTAACAATCATCCTACTTATATTAGTAATGTTATAGTTAGAAAGAGACGCAACTTCAGTCCATGTTTTGCTTTCATAAGGTTGGTATGTATAAAGTTTATCATCCTTACCCATTAGAATTTTACCATCAGTCAACCAGCACATGTCTTCTTTTTTTGGAAGTGTTGCAGCAATTAATTTTGAGTTTCCTGTTTTTGGGTGAACTGATTTTATTTCCCACGAGTCAGATTTTTTGGAAATATAACTTACTAAATTTGAATTAGGAATATTATGCAAAGAACGGCCAATTTTTGAATCGTGTTTGGTGTTTTTCCCTTTTTTGATGTTTGTTGAATAAAGTGAAAGTCCATTGTCTTCCAAAACCGAGGAAATAATTGTTCTGTTATTATACCAGACATGATACCCAATAATAATATCATCCACTAAAACTTCCGATGCGCCGTTTTTTAAATTGTATTTATATAGAAATTGTTTTCCGTCTTTGTCTAATCGTATTGCAGAAACAGCTTTTAAGCTTGGTATTTTTAATGGAGAATATTCACCCCCGTCTGTTTGGTTAATAAATATTTTGGAACCAGAATTTATATTGTATTTCACAATGTCTGTTTGTCCGTTTCTTGTTCCTGCGAATAGAATAGTATTATTATCCATAAATGATGGTTGATTATCATAACCTTCATTATTTGAAATGTTTCTCACATTGGAAAGCTCAAAAGCACCATTTTCTGAATTTAAATCAAAGAGGAAAACATCTGTGTTTGTTTGTGCGTAACAGATTGAAATTAAAAAGATAGCGATCAACGAAAATAATTTATGCATAAAATGACATTTAAAAGTCCTCTAAATTAATAAAAATGAATATAGGAAATTGTTAATGTTTCTATTAATTGTTGTCCTTTAAATAATTCTATTTCGTTGCTAAAGCCATTTGGCTTTTATATCCTTATATTTTGTTCTTCCAATTGGTAAAAGTTCTCCACTATTTAGTTCAGCCATATATTTACTCCCTGATTTCACTATGATTTCTTTCACCTCAGTCATTTTTACTAAATATGATTTGTGAATGCGATCAAAAGTGTCTGGTAGCAATTGTTCCAGCTTTTCTAAGGATTTGTCATGAAGTTCTTTTTTACCATTAGAAAGAAAGAGTTCTGTATAGGCTCCTGCACCTTTAACAAATAATAAATTTTCAATTTGTAAGAGCTGAATTCCACCTCTCTTTTTAATTGCTAAGAACTTAATATTCCTAGTTTGGGTTTTTTCTTTTAAGATTACCCTAGTGAAGGCTTGTTCCAATCTGTTTTGATTAAAAGGTTTTGGAACAAAATCTAAAACGCCATGTTCAAAGGCAGAAATGGCCTGTTCTTTATGCGCGGAAACAATAATGGTATGAAATGATTCGGAAACGGCTGTACCAAGAATATCAAATCCACTTTCTCCATTGAGGTTTAAATCCAATAGCACCAAATCTAAAGGATTGGTTTTAATAAACTCCAGAGCCTCATCTAGGGTGTCTATACAAGTCAAGGAATGCAATGTGTTCGAAAAAAAATCTCGAGTCATACGCTCTAATCTTTTCGCTATTCTGGATTCATCTTCAATAATTAGAATATTCATAGGGCTCTTAATTGTAAATTTTTATGATGTTTTTCCAGCCTTGATTTGTAGGTTCTGATAAAAAACGCCACTTGTTGCCGTAGCTTTCTTCCAATCTGGCTTTTACATATTTTAATCCTGTACCGTCTGAAATTGATTTTGTAGTATGTCGAACTTTGGCAATGGTTAGAAAGGTATAGCTTTTGAATTGTTCGTTATTTTCAAAAATTAATTTGAATCTCATGCTATTATCAGGGAGCGGTGCACAATGAGTAATTCCATTTTCTACAAGGGTGTGTAATGTTGCTGGAGGAATGTGTTCATTTGCAAGAATATTTTCTTCTTCCCATACATAGTTGATCTCTTTTCTAAACTTCATGATTTCAAGATGTGTACGGCATAATTCTACTTCCTGTGAAATTGGAATTAAGGTCTGATTTTCTATTTGATTGAGTAAATCAAATTCTTTCGCTAGTGATTCAATAAAAGAAACGCCTTTTGCAGGAGATTCTTCTACCCAATCTATTAAAGAAGTTAGACTGTTCATTAAAAAATGAGGCTGAATATTTTTCTTAAGTAACTCTAACCGAAGTCGCGTAGATTGAACTAATGTATTTTCATATGCAAGTCGTTGTTCTTTTGCTTTTATTGCAAGAATAAAAAACATGCCCAGTACTATAACTCCAAAACCAGCAAAGAGACTTGTATCGAAGTAAGTATTATAATTTATAATAGCACATATTATTAAAGTTAACAGCACAATGGAAGCGCCTTTAATTTTGTTATATACTCCAAAGCTTACGATACCAAAAGAAAAGAACCACATGCACAACGCCATATTGTATGAAGTATCATCGAAATAAAAATGGTTTTTATAGAAAACATAAATTAGAATTGCGGCATATATTGCTAAAATGATTTTTCGTTTATAAAATGGGAATTGTAATGAAAAATACAATGGAACCAATATGGCTATTGAAAATGTGAGATAACTTATTATCTCCATACGTATTACATGCTGACTGTAATGAATAGAAATATATGTTCTTATAAACTCCATCATAATTAGAGCAAAAAATAAAAAGCAACTAATACTAAAAATTAGAATGGGCTTCTCTTTCTTATTTCCAAGGAATAGAAAAAAGAAGTAGAGCGCAGCCAATAGAAATGCACCGGCAAATATGTACATAAATGCTGTGTAAATTAATGGAAACTCTTTTAGGTAATCATAGTCGTTAACAAAAGCATTAAATCTATAGTAATTATGATAATAGAGGAGACTTCTTTTTAAAGCTAATACATGTTTCCCTTTTTGAGATGAATTGAAAGGAATCCTAAAAACACGCCACATTTCACCATGTATACCTAAAGAAGCTTCTTTTCCTGGATTCCCATTTGTTCCTATAAGCACACCATCCCAATAGACTTCATACTCTCCTAAGGTATTTACAAGATCTACTCCAAAAGATTGATATTCTATTGGATTTTCTAAAATATTAATATTCGTTCTGGACCAAAAGATTTCGCCACCATCAAGACTAAGATCTTCTTCCCAGCTTTCATCTTCATAATTCACTTCAGCCCATTCTTTTTGGTTACCTGTTTTATAAACAGTTTTCCCTCTTTGAGATAGAGACTTTTGATGGCAGGAAGTACATAATAATACTATTAGTATAAATATTAGACGGAATCCGTAGTTGAAGTTCATGCTGCTTTAATTTCAGAATGGTAAAATTAATCTAAAAAGGGGACTTCTTGGAGCAGTTCATTTATATATGGAGCAGTTGACTAAAAATCCCTTGTAAAGCTTTATTCAAGTATCGAATATTGTGTCATCAATTAAAAAACAAATCAAATGAAATACTATTTATTCGCTTTCGGGCTATTATTCACAACAAGCTATTCTATCGCTCAACAATCAACATTAAGTACTGCTGAAATTTCTGGAAAGGTGCTTGAAGAAACCACAGGAGAAGGATTAGCCTTTGCTAATGTTATTTTAAAAGATGCTGATCAAAATTTGATTCAAGGTGTTATAACTAATGAAGAGGGTACTTATAATTTAAAAGAAATTCCTGTTGGAAGCTTTATTATTGAAGCAAGTTATACTGGCTTTGGGACCTATACGCAACAAGTTGAAATTAAAGTGGAGAGACAAAAAACAAATTTGGATCCTATTGTATTGAAAGAAGATCCTACCCAGTTAAATGAGGTTATCGTAACTGGTGAAGTATCACAAGTTTCGTTGCGCTTGGATAAAAAAATATTTAGAGTAGGGAAGGATGTATTGTCTCAAAGCACATCTGTCTCTGAAGTATTAGAAAATGTACCTTCGGTATCTGTAGACCCTTCAGGTACAGTAATGCTTAGAGGAAATGCAAATGTTACCATTTTAATTAATGGTAGACGTTCAGGACTGACTTCGGCTCAGGCCTTAGAGCAAATTTCATCAGATAATGTTGATCGTGTAGAAGTAATTACGACGCCTTCAGCAAGATATGAGGCATCAGGATCGGCGGGGATCATAAATATCATTTTAAAGAAGAATACAAAAGGAGGACTAACCGGAAGACTAAGTGCGGGCCTAGGAAATCCAACAGATTCTAGAGGGTCTGGAAGTTTAAGTTATAAAACTGATAAATTGAATTTATTTACAACCTTAGGAATTAGATACACCAATTATGAAGGTGATTATACCAGACAACAGCGATCTATAAGAAATAATGAAACGGTTTTTCTGGACCAGGTGCAAGATCAACACAGACATGACGATGGACAGTGGATTTATATTGGTGCAGATTATTATATAAATGATAAAAACACCTTTACAACAGCGTTTTATAGAAACGAAACAAAGGATACCGATGTTACCGATTTTATTTATGATTATAGTTCCAATAGTTCAGTCTTAGACAGCACATTAATAACCGATGGAAATTCAAAAGAACGAAGGTCTTATAATCAGTTGGAAATGAATTACACCAAAACTTTTGCTAAGAAAGGGCGTAAATTAACTTTTGATTTACAATATGACTTCTATGATAGTACAATGAAATGGAATGTGATTAATCACAAAGTGAATCCTATCATAGAACCGAATTTTAATTTAAGAACAGTATCTACTGATAAGAACAATGATATTGCCTTGCAAACCGATTATATCACACCTATAGGAGAGCAAGCAAAGCTAGAATTTGGCGCAAAACTAGAAAATAGAAGTGTAAAAGACAGTTTTACTGCGGAAGAGCTGATTAATGATTCGTATGAGCTTATTGATGATTTAGACAATAAAATTGCGTATGATGAACGCATAATAGGTGCGTATATTCAGTATGGGAACGAAAAAGGAAAATTTAGTTATTTATTAGGTCTGAGAATAGAGGATACCGACATAAATATTAAAGATGAAGTTGGAGAATTTGACAGCGCTAATCATTATACAAATTTATTTCCAACATTAAATTTAGGATATGCGTTTAACGACAATATGAATATGGGTGTAAGTTATAGCAAACGAATTAATAGACCTTCATTACGTTTATTAAATCCATTTTCTGAGCTTGAAGATTTTAACTCTAGATTTTTTGGAAACCTTGATTTAAAACCTGCTTATACAGATGCTGTAGAAGCATCGGCATTGGTTCGAGGCTCTAATTTTACTTTAAATCCGAGTATTTATTATTCCTATACAACAAATAGTACGCGGTTTTTTACTACTCAAAATGAAGCGGGTATTTTTGAAACTGGAGCTTATAATTTAGATGAAGAAGAACGTATTGGGGTTGAGATTTCAGCATCTTATAATCCTTTAAAATGGCTGAGTTTTAATGGAAGTCTTAATGCTTATAAATTTAATCAGGAGGGAGCGTTTGGAACCCAGAATTTAAAATATTCTGATGATACATGGTTTACGACCTTAAGCTCTAGTATTAAGTTTAATCATGGCATTACTTTTCAAGGTCGTTATAATTACCAAGGTAAAAGAGGAGATGCACAATCCCTTCGCAAACCTGTTTCATATTTGAACATGGGATTAAGTAAAAAACTATTCGATAATCAAGGAAACTTAACTTTTAATGTGAGTAATGTTTTTAATAGCCGAAAGTATAGAACAGAAACGACAGGAACCAATTTTTTTCTTAGTGATATAAGAAGTCGTAATGCAGCGCGATGGTCCTTGAGTTTTTCATATAGATTTGATGGAAAAACAGGATTCAAAAATAGAAATGCTCAAAGAAGTAATAGAAATTAATATTAATAGTTAAAGTAATTGTATAATGAAGAGTACAATAATTGCGTTTTTTCTACCCAGTTAACGCATATTTTTGTTACTAAAAATTAAAAAAATAAACCATGAAAAAAACGCATATAATTTTAACACTTGTATTCGCATTACTTATAAATGCTTGCAATACTAAAAAAAAGGACCCAAAAGACATTGATTCACTAACAATAGAAAGCCTCTATTTAGGACAAAAACCACCAGGCTTAATTCCTGAAATTTTTGCTCCTGGAATAATTTCAATAGATGGGAGAGGTGAACATGGTATTTCATTTTCTCCTGATTTAGATGAAGTATACTTTTCAGCTGATGAAAAAGACGAAGAGCCGAGTATATATTACTCAAAACTCAAAGATAAAAAATGGATTACTCCTAAAAAAGCGAATTTCACGAAAGGTAAAAAAGTTGCAGAAATGCATCCATTTGTCAGTCCTAATGGTAAAACGCTTCATTTTATAGCTCATGATTCTTTTACATTGCCTCATCATAAAGAATCAGTTAAAAGCTGGTATGTAAAACGTTTAGGAGATTCCTGGAGCGATGCAAAACAACTTGATTCACCTATAAATGATGATTTTGTTTTTTATTCGAATGAAGCAAAAAATGGAGATCTTTATTATTTCAATATTTCCAAACGAACAACGTATTATGCGCCTAACAAAAGTGGCAAATATCCCGAAGTACATAAAGTCGGAATTGTTGGTGTACACGCTTTTATTGCCCCATCTCAAGATTATATAGTGGCAAATCTTCGAAACAGAGAAGATGAAGATAGAAAAAGCGATATTTATGTCTATTTTAAGAAGCAAGACGGGACTTGGTCAAAACCAATTAACCTTGGAAATGACGTAAATTCTAATTTTCCTGAAACATGTCCGAGTCTCACGCCGGACGGTAAATATTTATTTTTTGGTAGATATAACGAAGAAGGGGGGTTATCAAACTTTTATTGGGTAAGTGCAGAAGTTATTAATAAGGTAAGACCAGTTGAGTTTTTAAAATAACAATATATTTTGCACATGTAATTTTGATTCTAATTGTTTTTACGTTTGGTAATAATGAAGTGATTTAACCTTTTTCGTAAAAAAGAAAAGGGTTGTAGATAATTGAGTTACCATACGCAAAATATAAAACAAAAAAAGCCTCGATTTCTCGAGGCTTTTTTCACTAACTAACCAACTAATACGACTAAAAACAGTATTTGTTTTCAGTCGAAATCTTTTCAGCAATGCTATTTCGTAAAGCAATAACATTTGGCTGATTTGTGTATTTTGTGAAACGCTTAAGTCCCATAAGCATCATACGTTGTTCGTCACCTTCAGCAAAAGATACAATGCCTTCTTTTCCATTTTTAATAACGATGTCAACGGCATTATATAAATACAATTGAGTCATTGCGATTTGCTCTTTTTGAGAAGCTTCCCCAAAACGATTTATATTTTTTTCTGTTCTCAAAATGGTTGATTCGGCCATATAAATTTCAATTAATATGTTTGAAGCTGCCATTAATAATTGTTGATGCTCTTCTAATTGTGGCCCATATTTTTGAATTCCAGCACCTGCAACCATCAAGAATACTTTTTTAAGATTGGCAATCATTTGTTTTTCTTCTGAAAGTGTTTCTGAATAATCAGGAGTATCAAAAGAAGGAATACCCATTAATTCATTTTGTACTTCCATTGCTGGACTTAATAAATCAACATGACCTTTCATGGCTTTCTTAATTAACATGCCAACAGATAGCATTCTGTTAATTTCGTTCGTGCCTTCATATATTCGTGTAATTCGTGCATCTCTCCAAGCAGATTCCATTGGTGATTCTGCCGAAAAGCCCATACCTCCATAGATTTGGATGCCTTCATCTGCACAGTTTTGTACATCTTCTGAAACAGCAACTTTTAAGAGAGAACATTCAATAGCATATTCTTCTACACCTTTTAATTCCGCTTCTTGGTGTGTATTTCCTCCTGCTTCTCTAATTGCTATTCTATCTTCAATATTTTTTGCAGCTCTGTATGACGCAGATTCTCCTGCATAAGTATTGGTTGCCATTTCTGCTATTTTAGCTTTAATAGCACCAAATTCTATGATAGGGGTTTTAAACTGTTTACGTTGATTTGCATATTGAACAGCCATAGATGTAATTCTTCTCTGTGAATCTAAACATGCTCCAGCTAATTTAATTCGACCTATGTTCAAAGCATTCATCGCAATTTTGAAACCGTTTCCTCTTTCAGAAAGCATATTTTCAGCGGGAACTGTTGTATCACTAAAAAAGACTTGACGTGTAGAAGATGCGTGAATACCAAGTTTATGTTCTTCTTCTCCAAAAGTCATTCCATTTGGATTTTCTGAATCGTATTCAACAATAAATCCGGTAATATTTTTATCATCTTCAATACGAGCAAAAACTATAAAAATTGTGGCAAACCCCGCATTGGTGATCCACATTTTTTGACCATTAATTTTATAGTTTTTTCCATCTTCTGTTAAGGTAGCTGTTGTTTTTCCAGAATTGGCATCACTTCCTGCACCAGGCTCTGTAAGACAATAAGACCCGAACCATTCTCCTGTGGCTAATTTGGGAACATACTTCAACTTTTGTGCTTCAGTTCCATATAGCGTTATAGGCATTGTTCCAATTCCAGTATGTGCGCCAAAGGCAGTACTGAATGAACCTGTTCCACTGGAAATATATTCACAAACCAATAAGGTAGATACAAATCCCATATCTAATCCGCCATAAGCTTCAGGAACAGAAACACCAAGAAAACCAAGTTCACCTGCTTTACGCATACATTCTACTGTCAAAGCATAATCCTTTGCTTCAAAACGGGCTTTGTGTGGAATGATTTCACGATCATTAAATTCCATAACAGCTTCCTTCATCATTTTTTGCTCCTCAGTGAAATCTTCAGGAGTAAACACATCATCACATTTTGTTTCATTTACAAGGAACTGTCCGCCACGTAAAATATCTTTTTCAGTTGTTTCCATATTTTTATAGATTTTAGACATCTAGATGTTAGACTCTAGACTGATAATCGTTGTTTTATTTTTATTTTTTTTGAGTCTAGCTTCTAGGCTCTAATAGTTTTGAATCTAATTAAGAAATTCAAAAATTCCGGCAGCTCCTTGGCCAGTTCCTACACACATGGTTACCATACCATATTTGCCCTGCATGTTTTGTTTGCGCATTTCATCAAACAGTTGTACCGATAATTTACCACCTGTACATCCAAGAGGATGACCAAGTGCAATGGCTCCACCATTAACATTAACAATGTCTTGATTGAGATTTAATTCTCGCATCACTGCTAAGGATTGGGAAGCAAAGGCCTCATTTAACTCAATTAACGCAATATCGTCTTGTTGTAATCCTGCTTGTTTTAATGCTTTTGGTATGGCTTTAACCGGCCCTATTCCCATAATACGTGGTTCAACACCTGCAGCTGCATAATTTACTAAGCGCGCAATTGGTTCAAGATTTAATTCTTTAACCATATCTTCACTCATTACCATTACAAAAGCTGCTCCATCACTCATCTGTGAAGAGTTTCCAGCTGTTACGCTTCCTCCAGCTGCAAATACTGGACGTAGCTTGTTGAGTACCGCTGTACTTGTTCCTGCCCTTGGACCTTCATCTTTAGTTACCGTATACGATTTTGTTGCTTTCTTTCCGTTAGCATCAATATAAGTTTGGTTAACTGTAATTGGAACAATTTGGTCTTGAAAGCGGTTTTCAGCCTGGGCTTTTAAAGCCTTCATATGTGAATTGTATGCAAATTCATCCTGATCCTCACGAGAGACATTAAACTGCTTGGCTACAGCTTCAGCCGTATTACCCATGCCCCAATAATAATCTTCATGTCCAGAATTAATGACATCATAATTGAGGTCAGTTTTATAACCAGTCATTGGTACAGCACTCATGCTTTCTGCACCACCTGCAATAATACATTCGGCCATTCCTGCTTGAATTTTTGCTGTTGCTATTCCAATAGTTTCAATACCGGACGAACAAAAACGATTCACAGTTACTCCCGGAACATCAACAGTATCTAATCCCATCAAAGAGATTAAACGTGCCATATTTAATCCTTGAGAGCCCTCTGGCATCGCATTCCCAACAATAACATCATCGATACGAGTTTTATCAAGTTGAGGTAATTCTTTCATCATATATGCGATGGTTTCGGCCGCCAATTCATCTGTTCTTTTAAAACGGAACAGTCCTTTTGGTGCTTTGCCAACTGCAGTTCTATATGCTTTTACTATATATGCTTGTTTGTTCATAATTTTAATTAATGTTTTGAAAACGAGAGACTAGAATCTAGATATCTAGAAATTAGACTTTTTAATCGTTTAAATTATCTATAAATGACCCTATCATTTTTTGAATTTGAAGAATCTTATCTTCAAGCTCATCAAATTTGTTTTTATCTAAATAACTTTCATTGAAGGAAACAATTAACTGTGTTTCCCATTCGAAGGCAGAACCTAGACTAATCTCTAAATATTTTTTAAAATGTCTATCTGTACTTTTACTAGAACCTTCAGAGATGTTTGAAGGAATAGAAACAGAACATCTGTTCATTTGACTAATAAGATTGAATCTTTCAAAGTCAGGAAATGTTCTAGTGAGTTTATAATTATCTCTAACTAATTCAATTCCATCTTGCCAAATTTTCAATTTTTTAAAGTTATGCCTTCCCATTTTGTCTAATATTCTAGGTTCTACAGATCTAGTTTCTTAATTACGCAATGGTTTTCCTGTTTTTAGCATATGCTGAATACGCTCTAGTGTTTTACGCTCAGTACATAGACTTAAAAATGCTTCTCGCTCTATATCTAACAAGTATTGTTCGCTTACGTATGTTGGCTCAGACAAATCTCCACCAGCCATTACATAAGCTAATTTGTTAGCAATTTTATGGTCATGCGCACTAATATATCTACTAGCTTCCATAGCGTCTGTCCCTACTAAAAACATACCCAGAGCTTGTTTACCAAGGACTTTTACATCCTTACGTTTTATAGGTTGGGTATAACCAGATTCTGCCATTAATTTTGCGTGTGCTTTTGCTGTCGCTATTTGTCTGTCCTTATTAACAACAACAACATCTTTTCCTTTTTGAAGAATCCCTAAATCGAATGCTTCATAGGCAGAAGTTGACACCTTTGCCATTCCTATAGTTAGGAAATATTCTTGAAGTACATTTAATTCAACATCATTTTTCTTGAAAGTGTCTGCTGCTCTTAAGGCCATTTCTTTTGAGCCACCTCCTCCCGGGATAACACCAACTCCAAATTCTACTAAACCTATATAAGATTCTGCCGCAGCTACTACTTTATCAGCGTGTAGTGATAATTCACATCCGCCTCCAAGAGTCATGCCATGGGGAGCAGAAATGGTTGGTATTGAAGAATAGCGCATACGCATCATGGTATCCTGAAAATACTTGATAGCCATATTTAATTCGTCGTATTCTTGTTCAACAGCCATCATGAAAATCATCCCAATATTAGCGCCTACTGAAAAATTTGCACCTTGATTACCAATGACTAGTCCAGCAAAATCTTTTTCGGCTAGATCAATAGCTTTATTCAATCCAGCTAAAACATCGCCGCCAATAGTGTTCATTTTAGATTGAAACTCACAGTTTAATATACCATCTCCTAAATCTTCAATAACAACACCAGAGTTTTTAAATACTTCATTGGATTTTCTGATATTATCTAATATGATAAATGCATCTTGCCCAGGAATTTTTTCTTGTGATTTCTTCGGAATATCATAAGCATAGGTAGCACCATTTTTTACAGTGTAGAAAGAAGAACTTCCTGAAGCTAACATTTCTGTGACCCAGGCTGCAGGTGTTTTACCTTCAGCTTTCATGATTTCTATGCCTTTTTCAACCCCTATTGCATCCCAAATTTGGAAGGGTCCATGTTCCCACCCAAATCCAGCTTTCATCGCATCATCAATTTTATATAGCTCATCTGTAATCTCTGGAATTCTATTTGAAACATATTCAAACATGGCGGCAAAATTCTTTCTGTAAAATACGCCTGCTTTATCTTTTCCTGAAACCAATACTTTAAAACGATCAATAACTTTATCGATTGTTTTAGTTAATTCCAGTGTGGCAAAGTTTGCACGTTTTTTAGAGCGGTACTCTAAGGTGTCTAAATCTAACGTAAGTATTTCTTTTTTACCGTCTGAACTAATTACTTTTTTATAAAAGCCTTGTTTTGTTTTGCTTCCCAGCCATTTATTATCCATCATGGTAGTGATGAAATCTGGCAGTTTAAACAATTCATGAGCTTCATCATCTGGACAATTGTCATAAATACCATTAGCAACATGTACAAGAGTATCTAATCCAACGACATCTACTGTACGGAAAGTTGCCGATTTGGGACGACCAATTACAGGGCCAGTTAATTTATCAACTTCCTCAATGGTTAGTCCTAATTCTTTTACCTGATGAAATAAACTTTGAATTCCAAAAATCCCTATTCTATTCCCAATAAATGCAGGTGTGTCTTTAGCAATAACCGAAGTTTTACCAAGAAATTGCTCTCCATATCCATTTAAGAAATCAAGAACAACTTGTGAGGTTTTCGGACCTGGAATAATTTCAAATAACTTTAAATAACGAGCAGGGTTAAAAAAGTGTGTTCCACAGAAATGCTTCTGAAAATCTTCACTGCGACCTTCACTCATAAATTTAATTGGAATCCCAGAGGTATTTGAGGTAATTAAAGTCCCTGGAGTTCTATGTTTTTCTATATTTTCAAAAACAAGTTTTTTAATGTCAAGTCGTTCTACAACCACTTCAATAATCCAATCGACATTAGCAATTTTTGAAATATCATCTTCTAGGTTTCCTGTACTAATTCTAGAAGCAAATTTTTGATTGTAAATAGGAGAGGGTTTGGATTTTAAGGCTGTTTTTAATGAATCATTTACAAGACGATTACGTACTAACTTATCTTCTAAGGTCAAGCCCTTAGCCTTCTCTTTATCATTTAGTTCTCTAGGTACAATGTCAAGCAATAATACATCTACACCAATATTGGCGAAATGACATGCAATTCCACTTCCCATTATTCCGGAACCTATAACGGCGATCTTTTTTATTCTACGTGTCCTCATTTTTATTTTAGAATATTGTTCTTTTGGTTATATATTTTTTTATTTGAGACGAGCTCATTTATAATTTCAGCAACTTCATAAAAGTTATTGAGTTTTTCTTCTGAAACATTTTTTCTAACGGTTTCATTAAAGGTTAAAACACGATCTTTTGAATACTCTCGTTTCTCACGACCAAATTCAGTAAGGTGAATTAAAACACCTCGACCATCGTTAGGGTTGGGTTTTCTTTCAATCAATCCTTGAGTTTCCATGGATTTTAATATTCGAGAAAGGCTGGTCGCTTCCATACCCATTTTTGGTCCAAGTGAAGTAGACGGTGTGCCTTCTTCTGGGTCTATGCTTAATAAGGTAAAACCTGTGGCCATTGTACTTTCAAACTTTGATGCTTCTTCGTTATACATCTTATTTACTGCTAGCCAGGTGGTTCGGAGTACGTAATCTATAGTTTTGTCCTTCATAGAGTTTTAGTGTTGATGTCAAAGATACAAAAATTTATTATGCATGCATAATAAATTAATAAAAATTAACAGCAATAAAAAACTCCTTATAAGTATAAGGAGTCTAAATTTTAAGGACGATAAATATTTTCAATAAGATCTTTATATTTTTCTTTGATCACCTTCCGTTTCATTTTCATGGTTGGCGTAAGGTGCCCCTCATTTATAGTCCAGATATTAGGTGTAAGTTCGAATTTTTTTACGGTTTCCCATTTTGCAAACTTCGTATTTGCAAGATCAATTTCTTCCTGAATACGAATAATTAAAGTCTCGTTTGTTGTGATTTCAACATTTGTTTTGAATTCAATATTATGGCGTTTCGCCCATTCCTTAACAAAGTCAAAGTTTAGTTGGATTAAAGCTGCTGGCATTTTTTCACCTTCACCTATAACCATTACTTGTTCTATGAATCGAGATTGTTTAAGCTCATTTTCTAATAGAGAAGGAACTACATATTTCCCTCCTGAGGTTTTAAACATATCTTTTTTACGGTCGGTTATTTTTAGAAAGCCGTCTTTACAAATTTCTCCAATATCTCCAGTATGGAAATAATCGTCAGTCATTACTTCGGTTGTCTTATCAGGGTCTTTATAATACCCAAGCATGACATTCGGGCCTTTGACCAAGATCTCACCATCATTGGCTATTTTTACATCTACGTTATCTATAACTCTTCCAACAGTCCCAACTCTGAAGCCTGCATCGTTTTGACAGTTTACAGAAATAACAGGAGAGGTTTCGGTTAATCCATAGCCTTCCATAATTGGCAATCCAGCTGCTGCAAATACACGTGTAAGTCTAGGTTGTAAAGCCGCACTTCCAGAAACCATTAATTCCAAATTTCCGCCAAGACCTTCTTGCCATTTAGAAAATATAAGTTTACGAGCAAGAGCTAATTGTTTTTCATACCACCATCCATTGGCTCCATAGGGTTCATATTGTAAACCTAAATTAACAGCCCAGAAGAACAATTTCTTTTTTATACCAGTTAGATCAGATCCTTTAGCATAAATTTTATCATAAACTTTCTCATAGAGTCTAGGCACTGCAGTCATTACATTGGGCTTGACTTCTTTTAGGTTATCACTCATTTTTTCAATGGATTCGGCAAAATGAATTTCTACGCCACAATATTGGTATAAATAGAGAATCATTCGTTCAAAAACATGGCATACAGGAAGGAAACTTAATGCTTTTGCTTTTCCATAATTTAGAGGTACACGTTTCTCACTGTCTAAAACATTTGAAACAAGATTATTGTGAGATAGCATCACACCTTTCGGTCTTCCTGTCGTTCCAGAGGTATAAATTAGTGTTGCTAAGTCATTTGAGTTAACAGATTCTTTTCTAGATTCAACTTCGTTTTGATTGCTCTCATCTTCTCCAAGTTTAAGAACTTCATTCCAACTCTCACAATCGTCGAGGTTATCAAAGGAATATACAGCCTTTAAAGAAGGCACTCGATCTTTAATAGCCTTAACTTTTTCAAAAACTTCAGAACAAGAAACAAAACAAAACTTTGCTTCACTATGATTAAGAATGTATTCATAATCATCTTCAGAAATGGTAGGGTAAATTGGCACATTTTGAGCACCAAGTTGTAAAATTCCAATGTCCATAACGTTCCATTCAGTTCTATTTGTACTGGAAATTATTGCAATTTTATCATTTGGATTAACGCCTAGTCTTAATAAACCACGACTAATTGAGTTTGCTTGATTAATATATTCTTGAGTGGATATGGATTTCCATTCGCCATTATATTTACTTGTTAGTGCTTTACCCAAATTATAAGTTTCAAGCTGATAATAGGGGAAATCGAAAATTCTTGTTATGTTAATTGACATCAATAATTTTTTTGAAGAATGGAAAAGTATAAAATATAATCAAGACTTTCAAATTTGGGTATAAAAAAGGAACATCTTATGGGATGTTCCTTTTCTGTTTTAATGATTAAGTATAAGTTAATCGAGTACTTTTGCATATTTAATATGTAATGTATCCCATCGTTTTTGAATGCTTTGTAAAGAAGATTTAAATATCTCATAATTTTTATTATTAAGATTTGTCCAACCTACTTCTGCAAATGCCGCAATTCTTGGAAAAGTTTGATATGCTATATCATCATTTGTCGGGGTCCATTCACTCCACATTTGGCATCCTAAACCATAAATATTTTTGTGATATGCTTGATCTAATCCTTCCGGGATCGGATTAAAATTATATGCTTTTTCTAAACTGATGGATTTGTAGTCATAATCTAAATATGTATTACTATGTAGTGAATTTACGATACCATAGCCTTGTTTGGCGGCTTCTGTTGCTAGATCTAAACTTCCTTTCCAAAAATGGACCACTACATTTTGTGCTAAGGCTGTTTCTGCTTCTTTGTCGTCTTTCTTTTCTTCAAATCCTTTATGAATATTTATCCCCATAATTTCATTCCACCCCATCATTCTTCTGCCTTTACTTTCAATAAATTTTGAAATATTATTGGTGAATTCAATTTGTAAATCGGCAGGAGTATTCAATCCTTTAGCTTTCATGTATTGTCCTACATGTTCAGAATCATTCCAAACTTTGTAGCCAACTTCATCACCTCCAATATGAATAACTTCCGAAGGAAATAATTCAAATATTTCATTGAGCACATCTTTTATAAACACTATAACTTCAGGCTTGGTAACATCGTAATTATCATAATGTCGGCCAAATTTAATAGGAACGTCAATAGGTTTAGCGGCAGTACCTAACCATGGATAGGCTGCAATAGCAGCGCTTGAGTGTCCAGGCATTTCAAATTCTGGAACTATTGTAATATTGCGTGCTTTGGCATATGCCACGATAGCCTTAATTTGTTCTTGAGTGTAAAACCCACCATGTGGTTGTCCAGAATATTTTCCACTTCCCCAGGTTTCAATTTCAGAATCTGTTCGTTTTGAACCAATTGTTGTTAATTTGGGATATTTTTTTATTTCAATGCGCCAACCAGCATCGTCTACCAAATGCCAGTGAAACACATTCATTTTTAATAAAGCCATTTCATCAAGTACTAATTTCACAAAGGCTTCCCCATGAAAATATCGTGATTCATCCAGCATATATGCTCGCCATCCAAACCTAGGTTCGTCTTTTATAAGTAGCCCTGGAATTTCAAGAGATGTTGCAATAAGTTGACGTAAACTCTGAATACCATAAAACCAGCCATAATCTCCAGAAGCTGTAATTGTTATTTTGTGTGCAGTAATATCTAATTGGTAGGCCTCTTTTTTGAAGTTTGCGTTTAGAGTAAATTCAATACCATTTTTCTTTGTGTTGCTAGAAAGACCAAGGTCTAAATTGGCATCAAGCTTTAAAATGCGTTGAAGCTTTTTTACACTTGTTTCACTTGCATTAGAAATCAGGATAGTTGTGGCCTTTGTGAGTTTAAAGACCATATTTTCTCTAAATTCAATATGATTAGGTTGAGGTGTAATGTTTAAATGCTGTTGGGCATAACTATAGGAACTTATTAGAAGAATAAGTAGGAGGGAAGTGGTTGAAAATTTCCTTTGCATTATTGTTTGTTTTGTATGTTGGTTTTCCAAAGATTATGAAGGGATTTGAGTTCATTCATAATTTCAGGTTGATCTTTTGCTAAATTAGTGGATTCTCCTGGATCATTTTCTAAATTATATAGAAAGTCTCCATATTCCATATCAACCATTTCGTAATCAGAATTTGATTTTGCTTTGTCGCTTGCCGTTCTAAGTTTCCACTTTCCTTTTCTCACGGCAGTTTGGGCTCTATTGTCCCAGAAAAGTATATCATGTTGAATACTTTTGTCTTTCCCATTCAAAAGAGAGGAGATATCTAAACCGTTAATGTTTTTAGGTATTTCAATGCCTACGGCCTTGCAAATGGTAGGAAGGATATCCATGGAGCTAATTAGATTATTAGAAAGTTCACCTTTCATATATTTTGAAGGGTAGGACACCATTAAAGGAACTCTTATACCGCCTTCATATAGAGTGTATTTTGATCCTTTTAGAGGGAAGTTGTTTGCATAAATTGGCGTAGAACCTCCATTATCACTAATAAAGATGATCATTGTGTTCTCAAGCAATCCATTTGCTTTTAATGTAGCAGTAACTTTACCAATTTCTGCATCTAAAAAGTGTAACTGACCTAAATATTGTTCTCGTCCTTCCGGATTATTTGGGAAACGTCCTTGTTTGTACCATTCATAATAATCTTCCTTAGCTGGATCCCAATCATGATATCCTTTCAATCCATTTTTATCAAGATATTCTTTTGGTAATTGATGCGTAAAATTATGTACAGCATTAAAAGATAATTGTAAAAAGAAAGGTTCGTTTTTATGGTCATTAATAAATTTACTGGCTTTAGCTCCAAATAATTCTGTTGAAAATCCAATTGTATCTACTTTATCTCTATTTTCCCAAAGAGCTTGTTGCCTTAAACTTTGGCCTTTTTTATTATGTGCTGTTTTTACAGTTTGAAATGAAGATTCAATACTGTCATTGTGATTTAAATAATGTTTTCGCGCTGATGTATGCCCATAAAAATAATCGAATCCATGATTTAATGGGAAACTTCTATTGTCGAGTTTATAATCATTAGCACCGTAATGAACTTTTCCGACATAGGCCGTGGTGTATTTTTTTTGTTTTAAAAGCTCTGGTATGGTTTTGAAATCGGGATTGTGAATTCCTGGACCTCCATACCAAAATGTTCCCCAACGTTGTTGGTAGCTTCCCGTAATTAGCCCTGCTCTTGAGGGACTACATATTGAAGAAGACGCATAAGCATTTGTAAATCTAGTTCCAGAAGCTGCGATTTTATCCATATTAGGAGTTTCAACATCATTGGCTAACCCCGTAATACTCATGTCGGCATATCCTAAATCATCGACAACAATTAAAACGATGTTAGGTTTTTTTTCTTTTGCTACACTATTCTTTTTTTCTGAATTGCATGAAAACAGAGTTAAGAATCCAGTCAATATTAAAATGTGTTTTATCATGATATTTGTCTAAATATGCTTGTTGGTTACATGGTTTGATATATTAAGTTTCTAGGACTCGTTTAGTTCCAACTTGTCCTAAAAACCTCTTGCATCTCTGGATATTTTGAATCTGTATCACCAAATATTTCCCGTTGCTTTTGTAATTCAATTTTCATTTCTGTAATGATTTCTGCATATTCAGGATCGTTATAAGCGTTGTGATTTTCTTTGGGATCTTTTTCCATATCATAGAATTCCCAAGCAGGTGCTGTGATTTCTTTAGACGACCCCGTCATATCCAAAGATTGTCCATAAAAGAAGGCCAATTTATAATGTGCATTTCTAATTCCGAAATGCCCTGGTCTTACCGGGTAATGTTGCCAATATCTATAATAGGCTGATGTTCGCCAATCTTGAGGGGTTTGTCCTTTAAGGTTTTCTCTAAAACTCTTTCCTTGCATGGAGCTAGGTAAATCAACACCAGCATAATCGGCAAAGAGTGCAGGGAAGTCTATATTTAAGATAATATCATCTAATCGTTTTCCTGCTGGAATTTCCTTAGGATATCTAATCACAAATGGCATTCGTAATGATTCGTCATAAATTAATCGTTTATCAAAAAAGCCGTGTTCACCAAGAAAATATCCTTGATCTGCTGTATAAATAACTATAGTATTGTCAGCCAAACCTGACGATTCTAAATAATCTAAAATTTTACCAATATTATCATCAATGGCTGCACCCGATCGCATAAAATCTTTTACAAATTTTTGGTAAACGGCCTTTCTGGCGGTAATACTATCCATATCCTTGGTATAGAATGGTAGACCAGGATATTTGCACCACCATTTATCAGGATCATTAGAGGCTTGTTCATAGCGCCAACTTAAGTTTTCTAATTGTTGACCAATAAAACTTCTCCCTGTAGTTTCTTCTGAAAAATCCAAAAGTGATTCTGGTTCAGGAATGTCAATATCCTTATATAAATCGTTGAAACGTTCCGGGAAATCAAAGGGTTCATGTGTAGCCTTGAAATGCGTCATTAATAAAAAAGGCTTCTCCTTGCTAATGGTATCCAACCATTGTAATGACAAATCGGTAATTACATCAGTAGAAAACCCTTTATGTACGTCCCAATCTTTTGAATCCTTATGAAAATTTTCAGAAGTTCTTAAAATAGGATCCCAATATCGCCCCTGGTCATGCAATACATTATAATAATCAAAACCAGTAGGCTCTTTCTTTAAATGCCATTTTCCAATAATGGCCGACTGATATCCATTTTCAGAAAGATGTTTAGCAATGTTTAGGCTATCAGGGCTTAGCGCATCTGATAAGGTATATACCCCATTTTTATTACTGTATTGACCTGTTAAAATTGACGCTCTACTTGGGACACAAATTGAATTGGTACAATATGCATTATTCAATACAACCCCTTCATCTGCTAATCGGGAAATATTTGGACTTTGTACATAGTCTTTTAAAACACCACCATAAATTCCCCAGGCTTGTGAAGTATGGTCATCGGACATTATAAATAGAATGTTTGGTTTCTTTAATTCTTTTTCTTTTTTGGTTGAAGAACAACTAAAGATGATAAATAGGCAAAGAAAATAAAGGCTTGTTTTAAAGAAGGTTGTTGACATTTTAGTGATTTTCTTAGTGAGTTGATTGAAATTCTGGATTCAATTTATTAGGTAAGGGAGCATTTGTTTCTGCCCTCCATGTATTTAAAAGTTCTAGTAGTTTCGCCACTTGTTTTGGTTGCTTGCGGGCAAGATTATTTGTTTCTGAGAGGTCAGTATCCAAATTATAAAGTTCAATTGCACCATCTTCAAAGTATTGGTGTAGTTTCCATTTTCCATAGCGCAAGGTTGAACCTGGACGTGTTCTAAATTTATAATCTCTCCCTGTTAGTTCTTTTAATCCTTTAATAGCTTGAAGATAAATAGGAAAATGCCAAAACAACGGTCGTTCTGTAAAATCCTTCTTTTGGAGTAATATGGGTAGCAAGCTTTGTCCATCTAAAATTTGATTTTCAAATACAGTTTGCTTTGTGAGCTCTAAAAAAGTTGGATAAAAATCTAAATTAATTACAGGTGTATTTGAGATGGTATTTGATTTAATGTGACCATCCCATCTAATAATTAGTGGAACTCGAGTACCTCCTTCATAATATGCTCCTTTTCCATATTTGAGAGGATATTGTCCTGAAACATTCTGTAATCCTCCATTATCTGAGGTAAAAATAATAATGGTATTATCTGATAAATTTAATTTTTCTAAAGTGTCAATGAGCCTACCTACATTACTATCCATGGCTTCTATCATAGCAGCATAAGTCGCATTTTCATGGTGAATAGAGGGCGTTTTGTTTTGATATTTTTCAATCAATTCCTTCTTGCCTTGTAATGGTGTATGAACCGTATAGTAGGTCATGTATAGGAAAAAAGGGTCGGTTTTATGTTGATTCAGAAATGAAATGGCGTCATTAGTGAGTCGATCTGTTAGATATTCGCCCGTAGGACCATCTTTCAGATTTTTATTTTTATAAGGACTAAAATAAGATTTTGGATGTCCAGCATGAGTTCCCCCAATATTGATATCAAATCCTTGTGTTTTTGGATCTTCTCCTAAATGCCATTTACCCATGGAAGCTGTGACATACCCTGACTTTTTTAAAACTTCAGCAATGGTGTTAATACTATCATGTAAAGTATTGGTATTGGGAATAGGAATGAGTTTTCGATCAATTGTTTTTCCTCTTTCAGAACTGTTTACCGTATAAATTCCATGTCTTGGACTGTATTGTCCGGATAGTAATCCTGCTCGGCTAGGAGCACAGTTTGCTGCTGACGCATAAGCATCGGTAAATCTCATACCCATTGAGGTTAAACGGTCAATATTGGGAGTTTCATAGTAGGTGCTGCCATAACAAGCCAGATCTGTCCAGCCAAGATCATCAATATTGATATACACAATATTAGGCCGTTCTTGGGCATAGCTTGATGGTAATATAGAAAGAAATAAAATAAATAATGGTACAGCTTTTTTCATACACCAATTTTTATTTTATGATTATTTCATCAATGAAAACCCATGATAATTGACCCGCTCCAGGGTGTCCTTCTGGACAGGTACCAATGTTTTTTACACGAACTTTAACATATCTACTTTTTTTACTGATTTTCAAATTTAAAAGCGCCGAAAAATTGCCGTTGTTTTTTAAGGTTGTTGATTGGGCAGATTCTTGAACATTACCAAATGTTGTACCATCATTGGATAAGCTAACTTCGAATTTTTTCGGACTGAAAACCCAGTTTTGAGGAGAGTGAAGGTAGGCTACGCTAATCTCTTGGAGTTGTGTTTCAGTTTTAAGGTCGATAATAAATTCTAGATCCTTTCCTTCTTGACCAACCCATTGCCCAGAACTATAATCGTTATAACCACGTTTGCCATCAAGTAGGACATTAATCGTATTATATTTTCGATGTGGTCTTTTTACAGAACTAATTGTCGCCTGATTTCCTATATGTACTATCGTTTCAACTTGTCTTGGGATTTCTTCGATGGACCCATGTTCCCATGAAATAAAGTCTGCAATTAATTCGTTAACAATCTCAGGATGTGTACTGGCGAGATTTTTCATTTCCGAAACATCAGTACTTAAATCTGAAAGGAATAAAGCGTCTTTTTCAAGATCTAATTCACCTTTATGAGAAGTGTCTTTTGGATACCCCATGAGTTTCCATTTGCCTTTTCTTACCACCCATTGATTCCCATATTTCCAGAAAGCACTTGTTCGAGGCGATTTTTTATTAGGATTTTGAATCATTTCAGACATATCCATCCCATCAATATTCGAAGGCTTTACTTTTAGGTCACAGAGATTGACTAAGGTTGGCATCCAATCAATGTTTATCATAAACTCATTGTTTACGGTATGTGTTGGAAGGTGGTTCTTCCAGTTTATAATAGTTGGGAGTCTTATGCCTCCTTCAAAGAGACTGCTTTTTGCTCCCCGGTAAGGACCAGAGTCTCCACCACCATTAAAAGCTCGAACCTCGGTGGAATACCCATTATCTGATTGGTAAATAATGATTGTGTTTTCACGAATTCCTAATTGATCTAATTTGTCTAATAAAAATCCGATGCGCTCATCAATAGTTGAAATGAAAGCAGCATAATCACCTCTGGGCTTTTCAATATCCTGATAATAGTCTCTCCATTTTTTTGTTGGTTGATATGGATAATGTGGCATGTTGATGGCATAATACATGAAAAAAGGTTCATCCTTGTGTGTTTCAACATAGCTTATAGCTTTGTCTGATGCCAAATCTGGAAAATATTCACCCTCATAAAACACTTCTTTTCCATTTTCATAAAGATCATGAATGTTAGGTCCTTCCCAATAAAAATAATGCGAATAATTGTCGATACAACCGCGTAAATGCCCGAATGAATAATCAAAGCCCTGTGAATTAGGACTTGAAGCCTCACTCATTCCCAGATGCCACTTTCCAATATGCCCAGTGTTATAGCCGTTATCTTTAAATAATTCAGCTAAAGTATATTGTTCAGTTGGTAATCCATGGGACCCAGGACTTGCTGATGTATTGCTTGACAACCCCGCATTTTGAGGATATTTTCCAGTGAGTAATGCTGCTCGTGATGGAGCGCAAACAGGGGCGGCCACATAAGCTTGTGTAAACCGTGTCCCTTCTTGTGCAAGTTTGTCCAAATTTGGAGAGTAAATATCTTTTGCGCCATAGCTCCCTAAATCTATAGCCCCTTGGTCATCGGTATAAATTACAATGACATTGGGTTTTGTTTGTTGCTGTGCATAGCCCAAACATATAAGCATGGAAAATATAAAAAATAAGACGATTGATTTTCTCATCATTATTTGAGTTTAATTAATTTCGTTTAGGAAGGATTGGAATTTGAGTTTTTGTAGTATCCATAGTTTCAATATTAACCAAGATAAATTTCATTTCGTTTTTTTTCGAAAATAAAACAGTTTTTAATACAAAGTGTAGAAGATCTTCAATCATAAGGTGAAAAATATATAGGCTAGTAAATTAAAAAAAATATATGATAATCTTATTCTTTTTTAGACTAATGACACTCATGAACCTGTTAGCGAAGCATGAATTTTGACAACGAAATATTTTAATTGAAACTAGTCATAAAAATTATAATTAATACTAAAATACACTATTTTCGTGATTCAGTAATTGTAAGTCATAACTTATCAAAGAGTTATATAATTAAAAAAATGTGTTAATGAAGTATTTCTTATTTGTTGTTTTCCTATGCTGTTCAATACTGTCATTTTCACAGCAAAAAAAGCCCAATATTTTATTTATTATAGCTGATGATTTAACCGCAACAGCCGTTTCTTCTTATGAAAATAAAGCTTGTAAAACGCCTAATATAGACAAACTTGGATCAGAAGGCGTTCGTTTTACAAAAGCGTATACGCAATATCCTGTATGTGGTCCTTCTAGGGCTTCTTTTATGTCAGGATATTACCCAAATGCAACGACTACATTTGGTTATGTAAGTGGTAGAAAAAATATTGGTCACGATAGAAAAACATGGTCACAGTTATTTAAAGACAACGGATATTATACGGCTAGGGTAAGTAAAATATATCACATGGGGGTTCCAATTGATATTGAAACAGGTTCTAATGGACAAGATGATGAAGCGTCCTGGACGGAGCGTTATAATAGTCAAGGTCCAGAATGGAAAGCCAAAGGCGAAGCAGAATTGGTTCAGGGCAATCCAGACGGTAGCATAGAACGTAAAGGAGGAAATGTGATGACTATTGTAAAAGCTGAAGGTGATGATTTGGTACATTCAGATGGAAAAACGGCGGAGAAAGCGATTGAATTGATTAAAAAACATAAGAATGCCCCCTTTTTTTTAGCCGTGGGATTTGTTCGTCCTCATGTGCCCTTTGTCGCACCTAAAAGTTATTTTGAACCCTATCCTGAAGATGGTGTTGAAATGCCTGAAAAAGTAAAAGACGATTGGGATGATATCCCTAAAAGAGGGATTAATTATGTAACAAGTGTTAATGGGCAGATGTCATTAGAACAGGAACGGAAGGCGGTTTCTGGGTATTATGCTGCTGTGTCTTATATGGATGCCCAAGTGGGGAAAGTACTCAATGCTTTGAAAGAAGAAGGTCTAGAGGATAATACAATTGTGATTTTTACGTCAGATCATGGGTTTCATTTAGGAGAACATAATTTTTGGATGAAGGTCAGTTTACATGAAGAATCCGTGCGCATCCCTATGATAATAAAAGTGCCAGGAAAGAAGGCTGAGGTGTGTGATTCCTTTGTTGAATTATTAGATTTATACCCAACGATATCTGAGTTAGCAGGATTAGAGACATCAGTACATTTACAAGGAAAGAGTTTGGTAAAAACTCTTGACAATCCGGATTCTGAAGTCCGTGATATGGCATTTTCAGTAAGTCAGGGTGGGCGGTCTTTTTTATTAAGATCGAAGGAATGGGCTTATATACAATATGATGAAGATGCGGGTTCAGGAATTGAATTATTTAATATGGAAAAAGATCCGAAGCAATTTACCAATTTAGCAAATAACCCAGAATATTCAGAGGTAGTCTCTATGTTTCAGAAACGATTAGAAACAAAGTTAAAGGAAATTCGAACGAACGATTTAGGAATACAATATTAATAGATAACACATTTAATTTATGAAAACATTTTTTTCTGCAATTGGTTTAATTTTTTTCGGACTGATTACATTTAGTTGTCAAGAAAAAGAAGCACCAAAAAAGCCGAATATTATTTATATTCTGGCCGATGATTTGGGATACGGAGAATTGGGCGTTTATGGTCAAGAAAAGATTCAGACTCCTAATATTGATGCATTAGCATCCAATGGAATGTTGTTTACACAGCATTATTCGGGAGCGCCGGTTTGTGCACCTTCTAGATACATGTTATTAACAGGAAAGCATGCTGGTCATGCTCGTATTCGAGGTAATGATGAGTGGGCCGAAAGAGGAGATGTTTGGGATTATGAAAAAGCTGTGAATGATCCAAATTTAGAAGGACAAAGGCCTATTCTAAACACTACCGTTACCTTGGGTAAAGTATTACAAAATGCGGGTTACAAAACAGCAGTAGTTGGAAAATGGGGTTTAGGAGCTCCTCTCACAGAAGGGATTCCAAACAAAAGTGGATTTGATTTGTTTTATGGCTATAACTGTCAACGTCAAGCACATCAGTTGTATCCAAAGCATTTATGGAAAAATGAAGAAAAAATATGGTTGGAAAATGAATTGATAGCACCCCGAACTAAACTGGATAGTACCGCTAATATTGCAGATATTAAAAGTTATCAAAAGTTCGAACAAAAGCAATACGCCCCAGCTTTGATGCAGCAAGAAGTATTACAATTTATTGATGATAATAAGGATCAACCATTTTTTATGTATTATGCATCTCCATTACCGCATTTACCTTTACAAGTTCCTCATGAATATGTAGATAAATATGTAAAGTTATTTGGAGAAGAAGACCCTTATGTTGGAAACCGAGGCTATTTCCCAAATCGATACCCAAATGCTGCTTATGCTGGAATGATTACGTATTTGGATGATCAGGTTGGAGAAATAATAGCGAAGCTAAAAGAATTAGACTTATATGATAATACTATAATCGTGTTTACAAGTGATAATGGACCAACGTATACTGGAGGCGTAGATGCCGAATATTTTAATAGCGCTAAACCTTTTCCAAATAATTACGGCCGAACTAAAGGGTTTACTTATGAAGGAGGAGTCAGAGTTCCTATGATTGCAAGCTGGCCTGGGAAAATTGAAGCAGGAAGTACTACCGAT
>Ga0105356_10000827_pt1 | contig 30205 bp, 33 predicted proteins | sample GOMGulsemesocosm_3_FD_83502 | JGI IMG/M metagenome (GOLD analysis project Ga0105356, IMG submission 83502) | Methane-oxidizing microbial communities from mesocosms in the Gulf of Mexico - GOM9D Gulf of Mexico | ecosystem: Environmental > Aquatic > Marine > Cold seeps | place: Gulf of Mexico...
CCCTACATTTAATGATTACACCAACTTATCTTCAAGATAAATTGGTGGGTCCTACTGGGCTTGAACCAGTGACCCTCGCCTTGTAAGGGCGATGCTCTCCCAACTGAGCTAAGGACCCATCATGTTAGTTCAGACCATGCCTCAACTCAACGGCGCTAATAATACTGTTTTCATGAAACAGTGCAAGTGGTTTTTGCATTGTTTCATGAAAACAAATAAAATCATCATTAATATTGTCTATTTTCGACGCTATTTGCAGGAAATATAATTAATTCGATAACTAAATAATAAAAATTCTATTTTAAAATAAACAATTACTTATTTCATTGCTACTTAAGACTGGCTAATTCTTTTTTCGCTAATCTTGCAGCTGCATTATTTGGATATTGTGTAATTACCATATCAAAATAACGTTTAGCATCACCGTTGAGGCCAGCTACTTTAGCAATTTGCCCTAACTTTTGTAATGAGTCGGCGCGTTTATTTGATTCCGGGTGATCCGTTACAATTTTTTCAAATTGTGCTTTAGCAGCTTCATTTTGATTGTCTCGGCGTAACAACAATCCTAACCAGTATCGTGCATTTGGTGCTAGTTCTGACTTAGGATAGTCCACTATAAATTTTTCTAGAGCAATAATAGCCTGTACATAGTTACGATCGTGTTTGATCAATTTAATTGCAGCGTTATAAGCTTCTTTGCCTGTTTCATTAACAGCTTGGTTACTAGCATTTATTATTGCTGCATCCGTCACAATAGAGTTGCTTTTAGCCGGCCTAATAGCAACCAAACTACGCATACGCTCAATATCATTAATAATATCACGCTGACGTTGCGTCATTTTACCTTGCTCTAGGGTCGTTTCCTCAATACGACCTTGCAGGCTCATCAATTCCATTGATAACAGGTCTAAACGCTGAAGAGTGTCAAGCTGCGCTTTCGTTCGTGCTTTTAGAATTGTTTCTACACGCGTTAAACGCGTTTCAATTGAGACTTGAGGTTTCGTTGTTGTCGCTGTCGCAGTGGCATCTATAACGGTTGCGGGTGCTGCAACTGTTACAGAGCTAATACCACCATAAAGAACGGCCATTAAAATGGCCGCAGTCTTAATATTTGCAATCAAGGGATCTTATCCTTAGTAAACTAGAACCGCACGACGGTTTTTACTAAATGCCGCGTCAGTATGTGATGTATCTACTGGCTTTTCTTCACCGTAGCTTACAGTTGAGATTTGGCTCTCAGAAACACCTAGATTGTTTAGGTATTTAACAACAGCCATTGCACGGCGTTCGCCAAGTGCGATGTTGTAACCAGGAGTACCACGCTCATCAGCGTGACCTTCAACCAGTACTTTTACGCTTGGATTATCGATCAAGAAGTTAGCGTGATCTTGTAATAACTCACCGTATTGCGGTGTAACAAACTGTTGATCAAAACCAAAATAAACAACACGACGGCTATTTAATTCAGCAATAACCTGCTGCTTAACTTCTTCCGAAGTTAGATTCTCAACAGGATCAATGCTCACGTCAGTATCACTACCGACAACTACATTTGAATTATTCGCAGTTGTTGTTTTATCCACGCCTTGTTCAGCAGTGGTTTCAACAGACGAATTTTTTGCAGAATCCGTTGTTGAACTACATGCAGCCAATGTAAGCATTGGTAACGCTATCACTAAACTTTTTAAGATTTTATTTAGTTGCATTTCATTTTTCCTATCAATAATTAATTCTTTTTCGTTGTTAAGAATGGTGACCAAGATGGCGCTTTAACTTCGCCTTTACTTGCTGGTAATACCGCTTTAAAACGCCCGTCCATTGAGACGAGTGATAAAACTTGCTTACCTTTCACTACCGTGCTGTAAATCACCATACTACCGTTTGGTGCAACACTTGGTGATTTATCAAGCCGACCATTAGTTAGAGTTTGGACGTAACCGTCTGACAAATCTTGTTTTGATACACTATACTTACCTTTTTGCAAACTGACCATAACTAAATATGCGCCATTTGGTGTCACTGACGAGTTTAAATTCGTCCGACCTTCATAAGTCATCCTTTCGATGCGCTTATTAGCCAAATTTATTTTATAAATTTGCGGTGTTCCACCTCGCTCAGAAGTAAAGAAAATTTCCTTACCATCCGGTGACCAACTCGGTTCAGTATCTATTCCGCGGTTTTTAGTTAATCGTTCAATGTTTTTTGATTTTAAATCATAAATATAAACATCAGGTTGCCCTGATTTTGACAATACCAATGCTAATTTCTTACCGTCCGGTGAAAACGTAGGTAAGATATTACTGCCTTTATAAGGTTTAATCAGTTCACGTTTACGCGTAACCAAATCATAGATCCAAATTTCATGCTTCTTATCTTCCATGCTCATATAAGCAAGCTTGGTTCCAGTAGGATCCCAAGATGGAGACATAACCGGTTCAGTTGAACGGAACAATATATGCTGATTCATGCCGTCATAATCTGAAATTAGCAGTTTAAATGGATATTTGTCCTCGTAATTAATTGCCACATAAGCTATTCGAGTCAAAAATGCGCCACGAGTTCCCGTTAAATCCTTAAAAATATAATCACTTAAACGATGAGAAATATGACGGGGACGACGAGTTGAAAAATTACCTTTTAAATTCAACAACACATGACTCTTACTCAATACTTTTTTACCGTTAATTTCTTGAGGGCTTTGGTTTTTAACCCCTCTTGCAATATCAACTAACTGGAAGTGTAGCTGTAAACGACCATCTTTTAGCGGCGTCACAGTGCCTAAAACTATAGCTTCAATACCCGTTTCTTTCCAAGCTTGGTAATTTACATCAGCCTCATCACTTGGTGTTTGTGGCATAAGCTCACGACCTAAAGGATTAAAGCGACCACTATTACGTAAATCATCAGCAATAATACTAGCAAAATCAGTGAGACTATCAGGCGCAGGTGTCTTACCTAACCATTTAAAAGGTACAACCGCGATTGGGCGTGCCGAATTCTGCCCCTCTGTTATCACAATTTCTAATGCAGCTTGGGCAATATTAATTTGCATTAACCCAATGACGAGCAAAGATAAAAAGCGTTTCATCATAGTCATATTATATTATATCTCTGGTTCAAAAATTAATTTAATGTTTTTCAACTTAGCTGCAATCTCAGGATCTTTCGACATCGGCAGACTTCCAGCTTTATTAACGGCATTGACAGCAGCTCGACAGACTAGTTTATCTCCTTTACCACCCGACACATCCAATACCAAACCCGAGTCAGAAAGACGGATATCTAATATACAAGATTTCCCTTTCATGGTTTGATCAGTCAGAATATATTTCTGAATAGTACTCGAAATACGTAATTTGTATTCATCAACTTCACTAATAATCTCTTGATTTCGAACAGCGTCTAGCTGCTTAATTTCACTATCAAGGTCAGCACCAAATTCCGCTTCAATTTGTTGTTGTAATAACTTCTCTTGCTTTGCCTGCTCACGCTTTCGCTCTTGCTCTGCTTTTTGCTTACGAGCAATATCAGCTAAACGTTCCCGTTCTTTATTCTCAGCAACCTTACGTTGTTGTTCGGCTACTTTACGTTTTTTCTCAGCCGTTGCCGCTGCCGCTTCTGCTTTTTTACGCTCAGCAACTTTTTTGGCGCGTTGTTGTTCAGCTCTTTTTGTTTCGGCGACTTTTTTCTTACGCTGTTGCTCGGCTTTTTTCGCCGCAGCTTCTGATTTTTTGCGCTGAGCTACATTTTTCTTGCGTTGTAGCTCTGCTTTTGCAGCGGCGACTTCAGCTTTGGCACGTTCTTTTTCTTTCACTACTCGCTTGGCTTCTGCACGTTTGGTTGCCTGTTCAGCTTTCTTCTGCGCTGCTTTAGCTTTAGCTATATCACGTTCTTTTTGCTTACGCTCTTGATTTAGCTTTTGAATTCGCGCTTCAGCATCTCGTTGACGTTTGCGTTCTTTGGCTAGCTTATCTTGTTGAGTTTTCTTGATACGTTCAACTTGTTGCTGCACGGCTTTAGAGTTAACAACAACGGCTTCAATCGCTTTATGCTGCGGCTGTGGTGTACTTTTTAATGGCGTTGAAGTAACACTCAAGCCTAATATTGCAAGTAAGCCCACATGCAGCGCAATAGAAACAACGGCTGAGAGTGAAAAATTAGACTGACTTTCCTTCATTATATTCCCTTAATCCCTACTCAATTGGATCCGTCATCAGTCCTACTGAAGGTGCTCCAGCCTGTTGTAAAATAACCATTAATCGAATGACTTGTTCGTATGCTACCGAGCCATCACCTTTGACTACAATCGGCGTACCTGGATTTAGCTGTAAATGTGCAGAAACCAACGTAGCCAGTTCATCTGGATTCATCGGCTCTTTATTAGCATCACCAACATCCAAATAATACAGCCCATCGCGGTCAACAGAAGCAACCAATGGCGGCTTACTATCGACACTCAATGACTCTGCTTTACCTTGTGGTAAATCAACCAATACACCTTGCGTGACTAACGGCGCTGTTACCATGAAAATAATCAATAATACCAACATCACATCGATGTAAGGTACGACGTTAATTTCAGCAACAGGGCGACGACGTTTACGTTGAAACGGCTGCATAATTAGGCCTGTGCTTTCTGCAATAATGATTGACGGTGTAAAATACTAGAAAACTCTTCCATGAAATTACCGTAGTTATTTTCGATTCGCATCACTTGATTAGAAAAACGGTTGTAACCGATAACCGCGGGAATTGCTGCAAACAGACCCATTGCCGTCGCGATCAATGCTTCTGCAATGCCCGGTGCAACCATAGATAAAGTCGCTTGCTGAACTGCACCTAAAGCAATGAATGAGCTCATGATGCCCCAAACCGTACCAAATAGACCAATGTAAGGACTGATCGAACCGATAGTTGCTAAATTGTTTAAGTTCGCTTCGAGCTCGTCCACTTCACGAGATAATGCCACGCGCATAGCGCGATAACTGCCATCCATCATCGCATCAGCATTAGTTTGTTCTGCTTTATGAATACGCACGTATTCTTTAAAACCGGCATGAAAGATTAACTCCATACCTTGAATATTATTTTTGCGTGAATCACTTTCTTTATACAGTTTCGATAAATCAATACCTGACCAGAAGCGATCTTCAAAACGCTTTGCGTTTTCATTGGCTTTTTTTAATGCACTCGAACGGTGAAAAATAATTGCCCAAGATGCGATCGACATAGCCAAAAGTAACAGCATCACAGCTTTAACTAATAAACTGGCTTCCCAAAAAAGCCCAAAAAATGAAATATCAGCTGCCACTGGTTAGTTTCCTTATAATATTTGTTGGTATTGCACATGGTTTCTTTTGCGCTAATTTAACGCAAGCGACTTTAACCAAGAGTGCTGATAATAAGCGTCCATCTTGATGATAGATGCTTTGAGAAAAGACCAGAGATGCGCGTTTTAGTTCCTTAATATGTGTTTTTATTATTAAGGCATCATCTAAGTAAGCGGGATAACGATAGTCGATATCAATATGGCGAACCACAAACGCTAAATCTTGTGCAAGTAATTCCGCTTGAGAAAAGCCTAGATTTCGTAGCATTTCGGTACGAGCACGTTCGGCAAAGTTGAGATAATTACTGTGGTAAACAACACCGCCAGCATCTGTGTCTTCGTAATAAACGCGTACATCAAAGCAGTCTTGCATGTAATATTATTCCGTTATGCCTGATTATTTTGGCTTAATGATATTGATTCTTAGTGCTCAGTCAATATACCTGACTATATTGATATGTTAAACGCATTTATTTTAACCACTCACAAAACTGTAAACGAGCTAACGCTTTAGCCACTTACACCTTAATTACTTAACCGTATAATCAAAACCTAAATGTAAATATGCGCGCTCAGTGGCAATACGCCCGCGTGGAGTCCGTTGCAAAAATCCTTGTTGGATCAGATACGGTTCTAATACATCTTCAATGGTTTCGCGTTCTTCACCGATAGCAGCAGCGACGTTATCAAGCCCCACTGGACCGCCAGAAAAAGTATCGACAATAGCGATTAGTAATTTACGATCCATATAGTCAAAACCACAAGTATCAACATCTAGCATACCTAATGCAGCACCAGCAATTTCAGCATCAATTTCACCGTTATGCTTCACTTCAGTGTAATCACGCACTCGGCGTAATAAACGATTGGATATACGTGGCGTACCACGTGAACGGCGGGCAATCTCAAGTGCTCCAGCTTCATCCATAATTAAGCCTAAACAATCCGCAGAGCGCAATACAATCTCTTTTAAATCATCAACTTTATAAAATTCAAGGCGCTGAACAATGCCAAAACGATCACGTAATGGAGACGTTAATGAACCAGCACGTGTGGTTGCACCGATCAAGGTAAATGGCGGTAAATCTAACTTAATCGAACGTGCGGCAGGGCCTTCGCCAATCATCAAATCCAGCTGGTAATCTTCCATCGCGGGATATAAAATCTCTTCAATTGATGGATTAAGACGATGAATCTCATCAATAAAAAGAACATCGTGTGGTTCAAGATTGGTCAATAGCGCGGCTAAGTCACCGGCTTTTTCCAATACCGGCCCTGAGGTGGTTTTAATACTCACGCCCATTTCATTGGCCACGATATTGGCTAACGTGGTTTTACCTAGACCGGGTGGACCGAAAATTAACAGATGATCGAGAGCATCTTCACGACGCTTGCTAGCTTCAATGAAGATTTCCATTTGATCGCGTACATGATCTTGCCCTTGGTAATCCGCCAACATTTTTGGTCGAATAGCACGGTCAATCACGCTCTCTTGTTCTTCTTGAAAAACATATCCAGAAATTAATCTATCTGCTTCTATCACTCGGTACTTCCTAGGTTTAACTTAAATCTGATGGTTGACTTTTTGATTTAAAAATAATTAATTTTGTAACGTAGCACGTAATGACAAACGAATTATTTCTTCACAGCTCATACTCGGCTGAGCGACTTGCTTGATCATCTTAGCCACTTGCGCAGGTTTATAACCTAAGCCTATTAAGGCATCTTCGGCTTCTTCAATAGCATTACCAACAGGTGAGTTACCGTAGCCTTGTAACTGCGCCTTATCCGCTTCAGGGGTGAATAAGTCTTCTCTTACCCAGTTTTTCAAACGGTCACGCATTTCAACCAGTAATCGTTCTGCCGTTTTCTTACCGACACCCGGTAATTTAACCAAGCTATTAATATCATCATGTTCAACGCAATGAGCAAATTGATTCGCAGTCATGCCAGATAAAATAGCTAATGCTAGTTTAGGGCCTACACCATTTACTTTAATCAATTCACGGAACATCATGCGCTCCATCTTATTATTAAATCCGTACAGTAATTGAGCGTCTTCACGCACTACAAAATGGGTGTAAACGATGACTTCACTATTAATTTCACCAAGTTCAAAAAAACAGCTCATTGGCAATTGCACTTCATAACCCACACCATTAACTTCAAGTAGGATTTCAGGTGGCTGCTTTTCTAATAAAGTACCGCGTAAACGTCCGATCACAATATGTACCTATCTTTATAAATCATTTACCTGGGTTTTATACATAACAGAACCCAACTGAGTCTATCATTATTCATTAATACTAGAATAACGGTCAATTTCATTTGCAAGTTAGCATAATAAAATACTGGTTAAATATCCAGATAAATTGTTTTACTGTACATTTACAACACGACTTAATTGTAACGTCCTCTCGCCGTGCCTTTTACTTTCCCCGCCATATTAATTAAAGTCCGAAAACTTTGCGCATGGCATAAAGCCACAGCTAAAGCATCTGCAGCATCGGCTTGCGGTGTGCCCGGTAATTTCAACAAGCTTTTCACCATCTGCTGCACTTGCTCTTTTTCTGCAGCACCAGTGCCAACTACAGCTTGTTTAATTTGTCTTGCAGTATATTCACCCACGGTTAGATCTCGACTCACTGCAGCCACAATGGCAGCTCCACGGGCTTGACCTAACTTCAATGCTGATGCGGCATTCTTACCCATAAATACTTCTTCAATCGCAAACATATCAGGCTGAAATTGAATGATGATCTCGCTTACACCAGCATGAATTTGTTTTAGCTTTTCAGGCAATGTTTCACCGGTAGTTCGAATACAGCCACTGCCTAGATAAGCGAATTTCCCTTGCACATGTTGTATCACACCATAACCAGTGATCCGCGAACCTGGGTCGATACCCAAAATAATGCTCATAATTTTCTTCTGTTGGTGAATAAATAAATGTCGTGTTAATAAAGGCATAAATACCGCGCCATTATAACCATGCTATTGGCTTATCCCCAACTGCGAAAGCAAAACTCCAAGTGTTTCGCGTTATGTAATAGCAGGTGAATATCACCTGCTCGATTAGCGAGTTAATTCCTCGGCATTGTGAATAAATAATAGCTTGCTATAATGGCGCGCTTTCGTCATCAACAAGGCCAGTTATGAAGCGCGTTGTATTATACACTCAGAAAAAATGTCCACATTGCGATACAGCCAAACGTTACCTTGACCAACAAAAGTCAAGTACCGCTTATGCAGTGTTAACGAGCCTCGTGGCAGTAAAGAACTTGCTTCTATTGGTGGTCGTGGCGTGCCGACATTAAAAATTGGCGATCAAGTTTTACGCGGTTTTTCTGTTGCTGGTTTCGAGAAAATGTATCGCGATTAATTGCGTGCAGACCCTACTACTTTGTTATTAACTCTGTCATCAATCATAGGATTTACTATGCAGTATTCGTTATCTCGTCGTGTTTTACACTTTTTTACTATTACGACTCTATGCTTCGCTAGTCTTGGCTTTAGCAGCATCAGTATTGCTAAAGATATGAATGGTATTGATCTTAAAGTAACCATGAAAAACATGCGATTACACTTTACGAAAGCCATGGAAACAAACTCAAGCGCAGAGTTTAACGACCGTATTGCCAATATCGATAAACTACTGACTAAAGCTCAATCTTATAAATTCTCTCCTGAACATAAAAAGACCTCACTGGAAGGTTTAAATAAAGTTGCCGTTATCATCACCGACATGCATAAAAATACGGTCACTGATGCCACATTACTAGCCGCTAAAGATAAATTAAAACAAGTAGATAGCCTACGTAAGCAATACCATAAAAAAAATAAACCGAGCATCTGGCAACTTATTTTCGGTTAATAAATATTAACGTTCAGTAACACAGTAAATAAAAGGTTCTCAATATGTCACAAACGCTAGATGCAGAAACGATTGCTAAAATCCATGGTTACGATGCAGATAAACGCCTAAGTTATTTATTAAAAGAAGTAACGACACAACGCCAAATTTGGATCCTAACTGATGAACACGGCTGTGTAATGTTAAACACAGAAGATGAAGATTGTGTGCCAATATGGCCAAATGCAGAATTTGCACAAGCATGGGCAACCGGTGAATGGAAACACTGTAAAACAGAAGCAATTTCGTTGGCTAAATGGCAGAGTCGTTGGACCAATGGTTTGCTCGATGACGAGCTTGCTTTAGTGATATTTCCAAATCAAGACGAGGAAGGTTTAATCTTACTTCCTGATGAATTTGATATAGAACTGCAGAAACAAATAAAGAAAAACCGTTAGTTTTAAATAATTATAAAAAACAACGACTTTCAAAGGTAAGCAATAATTATCCAAACTCAGTAATTATTGTTTACCTTATCAGCATTCAATTCTAATCTACCTCATAACCTCCCGAACTCGACTCAATATAGTTTTCTTTATTCACAATCTGCGGTAAGGTTTGAATACCTCAATTCACGAAACCCAGCACATGATAGCGCGTATTTTTAAGTACTCAATATTACTGACTTGTGTCATAACCCTTTCCGGCTGTGAGCTATTACAGTGGCACATGAAAGATGATATAGGCGATCTCGAAGCTGCCGGTTTTGTACAAAGACATATACCGCTACGTGAAGGTGGTTCAGTCAGTTACTGGCGTGCTGGCCAAGGTAAGCCACTTATTCTATTACATGGTTTTGCAGGTGACTCAACAACTTCATGGAAACAGCAAATGCTTAGTCTCAAGCAAGACTACGATGTTATTGCTGTTGACCTACCTTGGTTTGGTGATTCTTTTAGCGCTGGTGAAGCCAATTTAACCACTTCGAGTGAAGCCATAGTACAAGTGATGGAAAAGTTAAACTTGTCATCAGTCAATCTCGTTGGTGCTTCTTATGGTGGTTTTATTGCGTCCAACTTACTTTTCACTAATAATAAGATCGCTAAGACAATTATTATAGCCAGCCCAGGCCCTTATTTTACTGATCAAAACATGGCTGAATTAAACCAACGTTTTGCAATTGAAAAACCTGAAGATTTATTCGTACCCAAAGATCTCAACCAACTGCGCCGCCTATTTAACAGCATCTATCTTGAGCCAATCGCACTACCCGACTTCTTATTAGATCAAATGTATCAAGATCATTTTACCGCGTGGCACAAGCAGCGTATCGCCATGATCCAATCATTACCTAGCGATCGTAACCGATTACTGCGCGCTAACTTACTCCGCAATAACCAAGCAATCCAACCAGAAGTTATGATTATCTGGGGGCAAAATGATCGTATTTATCCACTCGCGACAGGTATAGAATTCAGTAAGAAGATCCAAGCGCCACTGGTTATTTTACCCAATACTGGCCACGCCGTGAGCATAGAACAACCACAAGCGGTCATTAACGCTATCCAATCATTCATTAACTAATTTATTTATTTATCAATTAAAATTGGCGCTCTGACTCAAGCTGTTTATCATAGTGACCATTTTATTTGAACATTATCTAACCCAAAGTAGACACAAGCGATGAACAAAAAACATTACGTAATTTGGAAAGGTGTAAAACCTGGCATTTATGACAATTGGAATGAAGCTAAAGCGCAAATTAATGGCCGTAGTGACGCTCAATACATGGGTTTCCCTTCATTAGAAGAAGCACAACAAGGTTTCGCCTCGACTTACACCCGAGCATTAATGAAACGTTCGATGGAACGCGGTGGCAAAACAAGTTCAGGTGTAACTACAACGTCATCTTCTCGCCCAACCCCTAATCCGAGTCATACTTCGAACAACACTAAAAATAATAGCCAAAGCGAATTATCAAACGCACCAAAAACAGCAGACTTTAGTATTTACTGTGATGGAGCATGCTCTCCTAACCCGGGTAAATCCGGTACTGGCATGGCAATTTATCAAGAACAACAGCTTATTCAGCTTTGGTATGGATTATATGAAGTGAATGGTACCAATAATTCAGCAGAGTTAAACGGTATGCTCGAAGCATTTAAGTTCGCAGTACCATTAATTCAGCAAGGTAAAACGGTGCAAGTGCTAAGCGATTCTAAATACTCTATTGATTGCATTACCAAGTGGGCTAAAGGCTGGAAAACGAAGGGTTGGACACGTGGTCGAAATGAACCGATTAAAAACCTAGAAGTGATTAAAGCTTGTTTTGAAATGTACGAACAATTAAAAGCGCAATTGATCATTAAACACGTGAAAGGTCATGCCAATATTGAAGGTAATGAGCTATCCGATAGAATGGCGGTTTTAGCACGTAGTAATCATACGGCTGATTTTGTTCAATATACTGACAGCATTGATATTAAAACTATTTTAGCAATGCCATCAGGCTAGCAATAACTTGCTCATTAATTCGTAATTAATAAATTGGTGAGCAACCCTTTAGGCCTAATGCTAAATTGGCACTTGCTTTAGCTTGGTTGAAATACTCATCGGAAGTGGTTAGTACAGAACTGGATATCGAGCTTGCATCAGCCCCCTTTGCCTGCCATATTATAAGCCTGTTTTGACGTTTCGCAACCAACCAGAGCACTGGCAACAAATACCATCGAGACGATTTTATTCATAGATGACTTCCTCTTTTAAACTACCTAACATAGACTTTATCAGTATAGTCAGGATGTAGTGGTCCGAGAAAGTTAATCTACATAATAGTCACTTCGTTACCAATAGCCTCTAACTGTGCTACTTCCGGAAGGCCAACACCATCTTGTGTTACTGCTAGTGCTGAAAGAGCGGTAGCAAAGATTAGCGTTCGACGCGCTTCCCAGTCGTTCATCAAACCCCAGCACATTCCGGCTAACAAGCTATCACCAGCACCTACTGTGCTAACAACATTCATTTTAGGTGGGATTGCGCGAAGCCATTTACCTGCATTAAGCCACATCACGCCTTTTTCGCCTAATGATACGACGACGTTTTCAATGTTTAAATTAGCCATTGATTCAATTGCAGCCAGTAAATCGTTCGTTTCATTAAGTGCTTTTCCAGCCCACAGAGACAACTCATCTGCATTCGGTTTCACCAACCAAGGACCAGCTAATAAACCCGCAGCGAGCGCTTCATTGCTGCTATCAAATAACACACGCTTACCAAGCTGTTGTAAGCGCCTTATCCAACTAGCACAAATCTCTGGAGAAAGACCGATAGGTAAACTACCAGATAAAATAAATACATCATTTTCTTCAGCTAAAGAGAATAACTTTTGCTCGAACTTATGCACACTCTCAGCACTGACGCTAACACCAGGGAAATTTATATCACTAACTTCTCGCGTTGTTTCAACCAACTTAACGTTAATACGTGTTGCACCTTGCACGCGAATAAATTGATCATTAATATCCAGTTCAGTGAATAAACGGCAGAACGCTTGCTCATTTTCTCCTCCGAGAAAGCCAGTGGCAGTAACGTTAGCGCCTAATTTAGCAAGTACTTTGGCAACATTCACGCCTTTTCCCGCAGGGTGCAATGCGCAATGTTGTACCTGATTTACTTTACCTTTGGTTAAGGTATGTAAATGACCCGTTAAATCTAATGCTGGGTTTAATGTAATAGTGACAACGTTTAGCTGTTGCTTGTTAGACATAATTTATTCCCCTAAATCTTTATCAATAACTTGGCCAATATGGCTTATTTATTCAATGAAACACCGTTCATTTAGTAAATACTCAAACCAAAGGGTAATACCATGATAATACGCTAAAATATCGAATATATTGATAACACTACACTGTTACATTTTTGAGCGTCTATGGTGCAAGCTTTTTACAGAAAATGCAAATTACCTACTAGATCTGGCTAAATAAAACAGCTGTCTATGCGGAAAGTATAATTATGCCCTGCAATATGATTGCACGCTTAGCGATATGGTAAAAACAACTGATAAATCCAATCAATAAATAGCTGAGTTTTTAAAGGCAAAGGCGTAATACTCGGTGTTAATAAATAATACGTATACGGACTAATGAAAGCTTGATCGAAAGGAATCACTAAACTGCCATTAGCTAATTGTTCTTCAATGAAAAATCGCGGAATAAGTGCAATGCCCATATTACTCATTGCCGCTTGGCTAAGCATATAAAAATGCTCCATGCCGATTCGATTATTATTATCCAATAGAAAACCTGCCGCTTCAGTCCAAGTCTGCCATAGATTGGGGCGAGTCGAGTGCTCTAAAATCGTCACGTGATTCAAATCATCTAGCGTCGTTAGCTGACTCGCTATTTTCGGTGAACATACCAAACATAAATCTTCATCCATTAACTTAACGGCCTGCATTCCCGTCGGTTTAGTCATGCTACTGCGGATAGCTATATCATACTTATGTTGATTAAAATCGACAGCAAAGTCACCAATACTCAGGTCTACATACAGATTAGGGTTGGCTTGTTTAAATTGATCTAAACTCGGAATTAACCAATTGATCGTCATACTGGGCAAAACATTCACCGTAATACTTTGAGCTCTTAATGGATGAGCAAGCAAGTCTTGCGTTGCATGATTTATAGTCTGCAAAGCCGTCTGTATCATCGGCAAATAATGCAGCCCTTCTTCCGTTAAACTCAATGCCCTATGCTGGCGAATGAATAACGGCATACCAAGAAACTGCTCCAAGGATTTGACTTGTTTGCTAATGGCACCATGAGTCACAAATAACTCTTTCGCTGCGCGAGTAAAGCTCATGTTTCTCGCGGCAGATTCAAATACCCGCAATGCATTTAATGGCGGTAATTGTTGATACATGTCCGTTCCAATCCCAGTTATTGCTATTTTAAAAATCAACTAAACGTGTGAGTTTATCTCACCTATAAGGGAAGATAACTCCTTTGCAGCTGTTGAGCAAATAAGATTTAATGTTACCTATGAAACCGCTCAATACAGAGCCTCATATATAACTCAACAGGTGCACTATGGATCTCGGCCTCTCATACCAGATTATTGTTTTACTCTTTTTTGTCGCAGCTTTCGCAGGTTGCATTGACGCAATTGCTGGCGGCGGTGGACTAATTACCATCCCAGCCCTGCTTTGGGCTGGCATCCCACCGACTCAAGCACTTGCCACCAACAAACTGCAAGCTTGTGGAGGTAGTTTTTTTGCTAGCTGGTATTTTATTCGTCAAGGTTTTGTCAGTGTTGGAGATATGAAGTTAGCGATCACTTGTGCTTTCATCGGTGCAGCATTAGGTACCATAGCAGTACAAATGGTTGATATCAGAATACTCGAAACTATCCTGCCGTTTTTAATTCTCGGCATTGGTGGTTATTTTTTATTTTCCAAAAAACTCAGTGATGATGATAAACACCAAGTATTAACCCCCACCGTTTTTGCTTTTACAGCAGCTTTGGGGGTTGGACTTTATGACGGTTTTTTTGGTCCTGGTACTGGCAGCTTTTTTGCACTCGCATTTTTATCTTTAGCGGGTTTTGGTTTATCAAAAGCGACAGCTCACGCCAAGGTATTGAATTTTTCGACTAACATAGCTTCACTAATATTCTTTGCTTTAGGCGGTAAAGTACTGTGGTTGATTGGCGCAATAATGTTAATAGGTCAAGCGATAGGGGCAACTTTAGGCTCGCGTTTGGTATTAACTAAAGGCACTAAAATAATCAAGCCATTAGTGGTTACCATGTCAGTGGCCATGAGCCTCAAGTTATTTTTTAACTGAGTTCAATGATACCTTGCAAGCGAGCACCTCAAAGTAAACTAGACGTGATAAGACAATAGCCATTGGTATATGGCGGTATCAGTTTTCAGCTGGGTCTCAAAGTTAATTAGTAATGATTCTGCACAGCTAGATAATTCAATATAAGACTTATTTTCTTCAGGAAAGGTATGTACTGCCGCATGACTCTCGCCTAGTAACCATAGACAAGTGTAACCCTGAGGCTGAAATTTGTGTTCGACAAAGTTCAGCACGGTAAAACCACTGTTTTGAAGATTGCTCTGCAGCAACTCGACTATTTGTTCATGCTGGCAGGTATTTAACCACCAGCGTTTATTATAAATCTTTGCTTCCATCACTCTCTATTCTTTTAAAATCTTTAAACCAAAGAATGTTAATTACTATATAACTCGGCTTCGATCTGCCAAGCTTCGCGGTTATATTCATACAATACGCCAGAGCCTAGGTAATTCACTTTAACTTGCGCAATATCTGCAAAGAAATTAGCTGGGAACACAAATGCCGACAGCATGTATTGCTTACTTAGCCAATCACTTTGTATTGGCAGCGTTTCCACTTGCTTAATGCGTTCACTGGCAGAGCGTCCCATTTTCGTTGCAATCGTCCAACCCCATTGACCGAACGACGGAATATTTTGTTGATACTGTTCTACATGAGCAAAACCGGCTTGTTTGACAGTTTTAGCCACACTCAAAAAGCCATTTTTAGCATGGTAAGGCGACGTCGATTGGATCGCCATAGCACCATCAGCTACCAATAGCTGGCGCACCTGATTATAAAAATAATCACTATACAGTTTATTTAAATCGGGATGATTCGGATCGGGTAAATCAATTATAATGGTATCAAAACGAGCACCACTATCAAGTAAACTTTCCACTTCTAAAAATGCATCCGTCGCTCGCACATCTACCCGAGGATCTTGAAAAGCATTGTGATTTAACTTTTCCATACGCTGTTTGATAAACTCTGGCGCAGGATATTCCTTACCTTTGGTCGCCGCTGTATTAGCCCCAAACAGCCCTAATAATTGAGCATCTAAATCAACTAACGTTACCGATTTTACCGGCCAGCGCAAGACATTACGCAGTGCTAAACCGTCACCACCACCAATGATTAACACCTTATCGTTACGATTAGAGGCTAACATTGCCGGGTAAACTAAGAAATCATGATAAAGCTGTTCATCGACACTCGAAAACTGTAGATGACCATTAATAAATAGATCTGTCACTGGCTCTGGTCTATTTTTCAATAATCGCTCTGTCACAACCAAATGTTGATACTTAGTCGATTCCGAGTAGATAACTTTATCCTTGTATAACACACTGCTCATTTGGGTTAACCAGCCCGTGCCAAACAACAGAATAGCGGCAAATAAAACGACTAACAGTAAATGGCAAAACAATAGCAACTTCGCCCAGCGAATTTGCTTATGATAACGCCACCAAAATGCCATACCAGCAAGAATATTAAACAGTGCCGTCCATGCTGCCGCTTCCATAATTGGCAGAGACAACATGATAGTCACCCAGATTGCCGCACCCGCACCAGCACCAATATAATCGGCCCCATAAATAGTACCGGCATTATTTTCGACATAACGGCCATATACTTGTTCACGAACTCGGGCAATTAACGGTATCTCCATACCAATGAAAATACCGAGAATAAGCCCAAAGATATACGGCATAAACTTAGCAAAATCTTGCAGTAATCGAGTGGCATAACCATTCGTCAATAAATGATTTGGTAGACTCGCATTAACGGCTAAATTAAAGTTATCTGCAACTAATTGCGGCAAGGTATAACTCAGCGCAATCATGCCCGATATCATTAAGATGCAGCTCATGCCGATCAACGCAATGATCGCTTCCAGCCAGGCAAACGCAGTAAACGCATCTTTAAACCAGCGCGCTAAAAATGCCCCAATTCCCATTGCCACGATCATGGTACCAATCATGGCATAAATAGCACTTTCGACTGAGCCTAGTATCCTCCCAGCATAATGCGAAAGTAAGTACTCATAAATCAAACCACAACCAGCCAAAATGACCATTACGGAAATCAGTAGTGCATCTTGAAACCATAACGTGCGTTTGCTATTGCCTGAAGTGACATTGGCAGAAGTAATATTGACTTGGTTGGTTTGTTCAGACATCGAGAATTCCACAACAATTAACGGAAATAAATACAGATAAAATAAGACGAATTAGACCTATGATATCGCTATCATAGGTCTAATTTATATCAATCAAAGAGTGCTAACTTTTAACTATCTAACGACTTGACAATCTAACTGCCTAGCAAAGTGGCCATTGTTAAACCAATTGCAAACGCACTGGTTGCTGAAATCATAGCAACACCAATGTTCTCTTGGTCTACCACTTCTTCACGAATATCAACACCAATCAAAATAGTTTTAATGGTAATTAAATGCAATACAGCAAAGATAACCACACTGAATATCGCGTAGCCAGCCCAATAAGCCAAACTCAATACTAAGTTATCAGCAACATACGGCGCTAAACCAGTAGCTGCAGTAACAGCTAAACCTGAACCAATTAAGAAACCCGCATAACGTAAACCGACAGCACGATTATCTTTCATGATCAGCGTTTGTAAACAGTCATTATTGCGCTTAAACATATAGATGCGGTATTTGCTCACGAACAGCATAATAATATTAGCGACAACGAACGCAGCGATAACCACAGGGATACCATGCCAGCCTTCAGTTAGTACCCAGATAAACGCCGAACGCACTACAATTGCCACAGTAACGATATGACCAAACTCCACAAACGAAGCTGTCATATTGCCTTTTACAATTTCATCGTGCAGGTTTACTTTGCTTAATGTGACTTTATCTTGGAAAAAGTGACCCGCTTTAATTAAGGCAATAGCTAAAATGCCATAACCTGCCATTAACTGCGCTTCAGCAGCTAATGAGTCAGCGAAAGCACCACTTGTTACGCCCGTCAACACAATAGCTAAACCTGCTAAGCCAGCAGCAAAACTAATACCAAAGGCAAAGTTATCGCGCTTAGCAATTTCATCACCGGCATGTAGGTTAGAGATCCAGCCTTTCAGCTGCTTCAAACTTACGAATAGCGCAATGATAATAGCAAAATCAATAATTAACGCTTGTACAGTCCACATGGTCAATCCATCAAATTCAAACATTCTGTTATTCCTTATCTTATTACTTACCGCGGCTCACACCGCGTGATGTACGACTGCTGCTATTTCTAAACGAACTACTGCTCGATGATTTGGTCGAACTACTCTTAGCCACTGTACTGGATTTACTGCCATTACTCGTTGCACTAGAGCGAGCATAGCTACTTACCGTTTTCGTCGGAGTGAAACTCGAACGACTTAAACCAGAAGAACCAGTGCGTTTTTTCGCATAAGGCGAAGAAAAATTCTGCCCTTTACGAGAAAAAGATTTACGCGTTTTAGTCTCAACAGCTTTTTGCTTATTATATTGCGATGGACTGGTATAACGCGAACGGCCATAATCGCTGTAATAGCTATAACGACGATTGTTGCTCCAACGCGAATAAGACATTCGGTCGGTAAAATCCCCCAGCAAGCGATACATACCATACCATTGCCAAAAGCTCGTGCCATTAGATTGCGTCTGCCAACCACCATAGTTGGGGTTACCAACTAGCTGGCTGCCCGCACCCATGTCTTCACCACCAGCACTGTCTTCAGCAGCTTTACTGATAGCGCCGATACGTGGCAACTTACCATCGGACATATCTGCCAAGACATTTATTGGGTCGGTTAATGCATCGGCAAAAAGACTTGATCGTGACGCTTCTTGAATACGGGTTAGATCATCGGTAATGTCTGTCGCATTATCCAAACTAACGACTCGGTTTTTTATATCATTAATACGAGTGCGCAAACTTTGATATAAGGGACCTTGAGTGCCAGCATCTTCAGCAATCAAATTTGCCAACGTCGCCATCTCTGGTTTTTGCTGCGCTAATAGCCGACTATATTCTCGTAAAACTTTCGCATTACGAATTTGCCCACTATCGAGTTCAGAGCCTAATTGTTGAATGCTTTGCTCTGCAACTGAAATTTGCTGGGTTATCGTTGCTTGAGTTTGTTCCAGTTTTGATTCACACGCTACCAAAAACTGAGCCAAAAATAGCAGACTGATGAGTCTCCATGATTTAATCATTGGCATAACTTATCACCTAATTTCCTTTCTTATTTTAATCGCTTGAAGTCCGCTAACATCAGATTGATGCGCTATTTAGTGTTTAGCATCCAACCATATACTGCCACTCGATAAAAATAAAGCAACAATCGTATATTGTGCTCTGCTTACCTTGCTTCCCCTATTATATTCGATAGCCATCGACTAACAATCATCCGCATTAACTTTGTAAATCTCTTATTTAAATGACATAAATAACTCTCTAAGGCAGGTGTTTCATTAACGAGTTCAACTTAACTTATAACTATTTTCACTGTCATTAAAATCATAAAAAGCTTCAACAATAAATTAAAACATTCCACAATTTTTACACATTGCTTCGTAAATAATCCGCCCATAAATTGACAAGCTTAACACCAGCTAATTTTCACTATGTAAGACTTAATTGAATAGCTAGCCCTCTGTCATCACAATGCTCTCGCAAACTCAACCCATCTTGAACTTAAAGCTGTAAGGTTACTCGCTGCAAGGGCTTAAATCAGCATGGCAATTTAAAGCGGCCATTCGTCAAGAGCTCTTCCTACTGTTAGTTTTTATTCCCGTCGCACTTCTCTCCAGCTGTAGTTCCGTTGAAAAGAGCTTATTAATTATTTCACTTGCCTTGGTATTGATAGTTGAATTACTTAATTCAGCGATCGAGGCTGCTATCGATAGAATTGGCCCCGAGTTTCACGAATTAAGCGGTCGTGCCAAAGACATTGGCTCTGTATTGCGGCCATGTATTACAAAGACTATGCATCGATTGGCCGTAATAACTCTTATTTAAATAAACTTATTATTGGCGCGCATTTATATAACACCTTCAAATACGTTGACCAAAATTACCTCAGCAGTCCTAGAGCGTTCGTAACAATGAGGCAAGATGCCAAAATTATAAAAACTGGAAATAAGATACTAAGCCCGCACATGATTGGCAGCCACGGACCGACTTACTGGCAGCGTTATCCTAAAAACATGTCGGTGTTTGAGCCCGCTTGTAATCGCAGTGATATATATATCAGATCACGGTGAGTCTTTAGGTGAAAATGGCTTGTTTTTACACGGCACACCTTATAAATTAGCGCCAGAACAACAAACGAAAGTACCGCTAATGATGTGGTTCTCTGATTCGTTTAAGCAAAATAACCGAATAGATGAAAAATGTTTGCAACAAAATGCTAAAACCGTTGCCTACTCCCATAATAATTTATTCCACTCATTACTTGGGTTAATGAACGTATCTACATCTCTTTATCAACCTAATTTAGTGATCCTTGATTTGATGCTACCAGGTATGTCTAGCATCGATATTTGCCAGCAAGCCAGAAAATTTATCAAGGACCTATCTTGGTATTAACTGCTTGCAATGATGAAATGAGTGAAGTCAGCTTTCGAAAAAACAAGTAACAACGCAAGAAGTCAAAACCTTAATGATTGACTCGATACGTCAACAAGTAAGACTCTGCGCCCAGGGTTCATTAATGCCTGAAAACGGTCGACTATGATGCCATTTTCCAATTTCACCGCGCCAATCTCAATCGCTCTATCGCCCATATCTGGCGATAACCCCGTAGTCTCGAAATCGAGAATAATAACTGTATCTGCATTCTTCATCTTTTATACCCAATCTATAAACTGTTTTTCCACGGTTAACTTCTTTGCAAAGTCAGCTTTTATTCTGTCTGTAATATTAATTAAATAAGCCTGCTGGCACAGGTTTAAAAACGGTAGATCGGCTCGACTATCTGAATAACCCCAACCCCAATGAGTAATATTATGCCCAGCTTGTTGTGCCATGGTAATTTTATTATCAGCAAAACAATGCTCAGTAAAAATCAATCCAAGTTGCGTTTGCTGCTGCTGACTGCCAATCACTTCAACATTGTTGATACCCAAATGCGCAACCACAGGCTGCAACAACCATTGCGGGCAACCACTTAAAATCAAAACAGCATGGTTGTTTTTTTGATGAGTTATTATTTGCGCCAATGCCTCTTGATATACCACAGCGCCAGCACCAAAACTAGCGCAGCTAAAATAATATTCAATGAATGCCTGTTGTAATGAAACTAACTCTCGACGCTCTGCAAACGTGGCAATAACGGTAGCAAAACTTAATCCAAATACCCGCGTATATTTACTCAGCAATAGTAAAAACAGCAAAGGAAGCATTATAATCATCAATGCAGTTCGCAGCTTTGATTGCAATACTAACCACTTATAAAATGCAAAACCGGTATCTTTTGAAACTATGGTGCCATCAAAATCAAACACAGCGACTTTCTGTGAATCCATATATCCTGCTATATTTTATTGTTATCACTTACAAACTTAATTCACATTATCTCGTTATCGCAGCAATTTAACCAGCAATACCTTATTTAGCCTTAATACAAGATAATTTATCACAATGAATAGTCGTATTTCATCTTGTTTCACCTACAAATAAGTGAGTCATTATGCCAATAAAACCACTCAGTAGTGAGCAACTCTACCGACCTGCAAAATTGCTCAAACTAGACTCTAATTACACTTCGACCAAGCATTTAGAACCGTTAGACAAAATAGTCGGTCAAGAACGCGCTCAGCAGGCAGTAGAGTTTGCTCTATCGATTAAAGATAAAGGCTACAACATTTACGCCCTCGGTCATAACGGCCTGGGTAAACGTACTATGGTGTTACGCTATTTAAACAAACAAACCGAGACGAATAATGGACCGGTTTATGATTGGTGTTATGTCTCTAATTTTGATGATACTCGCCAACCCAGTGTATTGAAGCTACCAGCAGGCACCGGACCGACACTAAAAAAAGATATCGAAAAATTGCTGCGCCGTTTAGTTAAATCACTGCCCATGGCATTTGATAATGAAGTTTATATTACTCGCAGCGAGAAACTAAAAGTCCAATTAGAGCAAAAGCAAAAAGCTATACTCGATAACCTCACTCAATCGGCAAAAAAGCACGACATCAGCCTGACAATTACCTCGCAGGGTGATTACCAATTGGTCGCAGTTAATACCGAAGGCGAGCCCCATACCACAGAAAGCTTTATTGCGCTGGCAGACGCTGTGCAGCAAAAGTTCGAGAAAAAAATCGTTGAACTGGAAATTAAACTCCGCGATATCATTCGTCAGCTGACTATTTGGGAAGAAGACTTTACCGATAAGATCCAAAAGCTAGACGAACAGATTGCAGGTGACGTACTGCAACACTGTAGTGCGCCACTACTAGAAAAATACAGCCAGCAAAGTGAAGTGAAAAATCATTTGAAACGCATGAAAAAGGACATTCTCGAAAACCTCGATATTTTTACCGATGAAAGCGAAGACGAACTCACCCTTTCCTATGCAGCATTAGAAAAAAAACTGCCGCGACGCTATTTAGTGAACGTACTAGTTAATCAAACCGATAGCCCTTTTCCTATCGTCGTAGAAGAAAGCCCTAACTATCACACCTTGTTTGGCTATATCGAAAATGCGACATTTAAAGGCACAGTATTTACTGACTTCTCTTTGATCCGTGCCGGTAGTCTGCACCATGCTAACGGTGGAGTGCTCATGATGGACGCCACCAAGGTTCTAGATCGGCCTTATGTTTGGGATAGTTTAAAACGCGCTTTACGAGAGAACCAATTAAACCTTAATTCACTAGAGCGAGAAGTTACTCTGTCTGGCACCATATCTCTAGAGCCAACCGCCATTCCATTATCAGTTAAAATCATCTTATTTGGTGACTATCACACTTACCAATTACTGCAAATTTACGATCCGGAGTTCAAAGAACTGTTTCGCGTTACAGCCGATTTTGAAGACGGCATGCCCCGCTCTGATAACGCTGAATTACACTATGCCCAGTTTATCGCCAGCATAGTGAAAGATAACAAAATGCTGCACTGCGACCGTAAAGCCATCAGCCGAATAATTGAATACAGTTCACGCCAAGCCGAAGATCAAAATAAACTATCGCTACATTCTTTAGATATAGCCAACCTATTACGAGAAAGTAATTACTGCGCGCGTAGTCATAATTCAACCTTAATCCGAGCACAGCACGTCGACCAAGCTCTCGCCAATAAACAGCAACGCTCAGGTCGCCTGCAAGATCAAATCCTCCAAGGCTTTATTAACGGTACCACCTTGATTGATGTGCACGGTAGTCGTGTCGGTCAAATTAACGCATTATCCGTGATCGCCACTCATGACTTTCAATTCGGTATGCCAGGCAGGATCACCGCGACCGTGTCCTATGGTGAAGGTGAAGTATTTGATATTGAGAGAAAAGTAAAACTTGGCGGTAGCATACACTCTAAAGGTGTATTGATCTTAACAGCCTACTTAGCAAGTCAGTTCGGCCAAACAGCCAAGATCCCCTTAGCAACTAGCATTACCTTTGAGCAATCTTACGGCGGCATCGACGGTGACAGCGCCACCATGGCAGAATACTGCGCGATTATTTCTGCTTATGCCAATATTCCATTAGCACAAAATATTGCAATCACTGGGTCGATGAACCAATTTGGCCAAGCGCAACCCATAGGTGGCGTGAATGAAAAAATAGAGGGGTTTTACGATGTTTGCGCTCACAAAGGTGATATATCCGGACAAGGTATTATCATTCCTAAATCCAATATACATAATCTGATGTTACGCCAAGATATCATTACTGCTGTAGCCGAAGGTAAGTTTTATATCTGGGCAATCGAGCATGTCAATGAAGCTATCGCACTATTAACTGGGTTAAACGTCGGCAATAAAAGTGACGCTGGAGAATACGGCAAAAATTCTGTGTTTGGCTTAGTCGAGGCCCGATTAAAGGCACTGCGCAGTTAAAGTTGTCGGCTGTTATTAGCAATCGAACGTCAATGTTCATCTAGCTTCCTTATTCTTGTTTTTAAATTTATGTTTCTTTTATCTTAAATAGCTAAGGCGTCTTTATTACAGCTGGTTATAGGGTACAAAATTGCTTTAATAGCTCACCATCTTCTAAACGGTAATATTCAAAACAGTGTTGGAACTCATCCGTCACTTCACGCCTGCCAAAAGTTCGTCCATCCAGAGATTCTATGAAAACAATAAATTCACTATTTTTATTGTTCAGTAGACGCCCAGGGATCGAAGCCTGTAGTAATAGCAGCAGATAACAGCTTAGGAAAATAAACAGAATTGTAAACGAGATTCGACTAAGCAGACTCAAAATATACCTTTTATATTATAAACTTACAGGTTTGTTAAATTTTAGAACCTAAGATTAACGCTAACTCATTGTTGACGCAATTAAAAAAACGCCCTACTGCTACCAGTTAGGGCGTTTTAAGATTAAGACCTTTACAGGGGCTGGTTATTTAGCCATTTGTTTCAAACCGAGTAATTCATCTCTACCTACACGTTGGATATATAACGCTTTAGGTTTACGCTTAATATCAGTGTAAATAATCACATGTGAATCGGTAACCTGAATACCATAATCGCCAGATGTTAGATAAACACCTTCATCATATTGGCCCGAAGTTATCTGCCAAGAATCATTATTTTCACGTAGCCAGTTATTTAAATTCACATACTCTTGATTTTCAGCTGTCAGCTGAACGTTCTGTTTACTTTCATCACTTATAAAGACGGTGACTTCTGGATCAAGTTGAATTTCAAAAGGTTTACTACAACTGACTAATAACAGCGCCGATAACACGACAAGAAGTACTTGTTTCATTTAACTACCTATAATGATGAATGACAATAAACACAGTATGAAACAAAACAGCACAAAGTGAATTGCCTTTTGTCAAAAAAACGCCCCAACTGTTTCCAATTAGGGCGTTTTTTATTTTTATAATGAAATATGACTATTTAATCGCTCGATTATTTATTTGAAATAACAGATTTACTCAGCTGCTTTTTCTTTTTTCACAACGGCAATACTTAGCTCTGCAAGTGATGCAGGGTTTGCTTCACTTGGTGCTGATGTTAATAAACACGCAGCTGTTGTTGTTTTAGGGAATGCGATAACGTCACGGATGTTATCAGTACCAGTCAACAACATTGCAAGACGATCGAGACCGAATGCAAGACCGGCATGTGGCGGCGTACCGTATTTAAGTGCTTCAAGTAAGAAGCCAAACTTGTCTTGTTGCTCTTGCGCTTCGATACCTAAGATTTCAAATACCGCTTTTTGCATTTCAGCATGGTGGATACGTACTGAACCACCGCCCACTTCATAACCATTGATAACCATGTCGTAGCCATCAGAAATAGCGTCAGCAGGGTTTGCTAACAATTCTTCAGCGCTAACGCCGGTAGGAGCTGTAAATGGATGATGAACAGCGTGTAAGTTACCCTCTTCATCTTCTTCGAACATTGGGAAATCTACAACCCAAAGTGGTTTCCACTCGTTTGAAGTAATTTCTAAGTCAGTGCCTACTTTCAGACGTAGTGCGCCCATTGCTTCAGTTACAACTTTGTTTGTATCTGCGCCGAAGAAGATGATATCGCCATCTTGTGCGTTAGTACGCTCAAGTAATGCAGTGATAACGTCAGGCGTTAAGAACTTAGCTACTGGAGATTGCACACCTTCAGCGCCAGCTGTAACGTCTTTCACTTTCATCCATGCCATGCCTTTCGCGCCATAGATGCCAACAAATTTAGTGTATTCATCAATTTGCTTACGAGACAGTTTCGCACCGCCAGTAACACATAATACTGCAACACGGCCTTTCGGGTTGTTAGCAGGTTCTGCGAATACTTTAAATTCAACATCTTTTAGGATATCAGCAACATCAACAAGTTCTAACGGGTTACGTAGATCGGGTTTATCAGAACCAAAACGACGCATTGCATCAGCATAAGTCATGCTTGGGAACGCTGGTAATTCAACGTCTAGGATCTCTTTCCACATGCTTGTGATTAAACGTTCAGTCACTTCACGCACTTGGGGTGCAGTCATGAATGATGTTTCAATATCGATTTGCGTAAATTCAGGCTGACGGTCAGCACGTAAATCTTCATCACGGAAACATTTAACGATTTGGTAATAACGATCAAAACCAGACATCATCAACAGCTGTTTAAATAACTGTGGTGATTGTGGAAGCGCGAAGAATTCACCTTTGTGTGTACGGCTTGGTACTAGGTAGTCACGTGCGCCTTCTGGCGTTGCTTTTGTTAGTACTGGTGTTTCGATATCAAGGAAACCGTGATCATCCATAAAGCGACGTACAAAGTTACTTGCTTTGGCACGTACTTTTAAACGGTTACTCATTTCAGGGCGACGTAAATCGAGGAAGCGATGCTTTAGACGTTGCTCTTCAGTGTTCGTTTGGTTGAAATCAAGCGGCAAAACGTCTGCTTTGTTGATAACAACAAGCTCTAAGCCTGATACTTCAACACCACCAGTCGCCATGTCTTTATTGATTTGGCGTTCGTCACGGGCACGGACTTTACCAGTGATTTTCACACAGAATTCTTGACGTAATTGACTAGCACGTTCGAAAACATCAGCTAAATCTGGATCATAAACAACTTGAACAATACCTTCACGGTCACGTAAATCGATAAAAATAACACCGCCTAAATCACGACGACGATTAACCCAACCACACAATTCTACTTGTTGGCCAATATGTGCTTCGTTTACTTGTCCGCAATATACTGTACGCATCTGCATAATCCTAATAATCTATGAATCAAGATGGCGAGAGCCATCAGCAAAAATTTGTCAATTGACCATTGTAATGGAAATTATTAATGCAACCAATAGTTATCCGACCACAAGCGCCAAAAGCCCCAGCAAACTTGGTCTGAAAGGTTGCCATTGTTGGTTATATAACCATTCCTTTTCCCTATTGGTTACTGATAAATATTATAAATTAAAAAAATATCACTAAAACACCTTTAACTAGAGACAAAGCACACTATTTTAACTAAAATATGGCGCTTTATTTTGCAAGCTAAATACGCTTTTACTTCTCAAGATTCTTTATTTTTCAAGATTCAAAGTTCAAAGCAAACGTTATTCAGGCAATCGCTCTCTTTTTGGAATACAGGTCTTCACATGCTACAACGCGATCAAATATTTTCAGCTCCTATCGACCAGATTGGTGATTTCACTTTTGATGAGCGAGTCGCCGAAGTATTTCCAGATATGATCAAACGCTCGGTTCCTGGCTACGGCAATATCATTTCAGCCATTGGCATGATGACAGCTCGATATACACAAGATAATACCCGCTTGTATGATTTAGGCTGCTCACTTGGCGCAGCAACGATGGCGATGCGCAGCAATGTTAAAGCGGCAGGTTGTGAAATTATCGCCATTGATAACTCTCAAGCTATGTTAGATCGTTGCGAACGCCACCTTGCTGCTTACAAAAGCGAAACACCGGTTACTGTCATTTGTGATGATATTTGCCAAGTAGAAATAAAAAACGCATCGATTGTGGTACTTAATTTTACATTACAGTTTATTCCAGCGCCGGAACGCCACAGCTTATTAACTAAAATTTATGACGGTTTAGTTCCTGGCGGTTTATTAGTGCTATCAGAAAAGTTCTGTTTTAGTGATGACAAGGTTAACGACTTACTGATTAACCTACATGAAGATTTCAAGCGCGCTAACGGCTACAGCGAATTAGAGATCAGCCAAAAACGCTCTGCCATCGAAGATGTAATGCGCCCCGATAGCATTGAAACTCACCTTAATCGTTTTAAAAAAATTGGTTTTTCCAGCGCTAACTCTTGGTTTCAGTGTTTTAATTTTGGCTCTATGATTGCCATTAAATAGTTTAATTTTGGCTCTATGATTGCCATTAAATAATAAGGTTTTCCATGATAGATTTTTCAAATTTTTACCAAATCATCGCTAAAAATAAACTACATCACTGGTTGTATACCTTACCAGCACAGATGCATGAGTGGGAGCGTGAACACAAACACGGCTTCCTGCCTCGTTGGGAGAAAGTACTTAAAAAACTCCCGAAAATAGAAACTCAGCACATCAATATCAAAGATAAGTTTGAAGTCGGTTTACCGGGTGAAATGCAAGAAAGCGATATTCGTAAAACTGAAAGCTTATTACAAAAATTCCACCCATGGCGCAAAGGTCCATTCAACGTGCATGGTATTCACATTGACACTGAATGGCGCAGTGATTGGAAATGGGAACGCTTACGTGAATTCATTTCACCACTGAAGTATCGCTATGTATTAGATGTGGGTTGTGGCAGCGGTTATCACATGTGGCGTATGCTCGGTGATGACGCTGAATTTGTCGTTGGTATAGATCCAAGCCAATTGTTCCTTGTCCAGTTCGAAGCAATTCGCCATTTTGCTAATAACGATCAGCGTGTACATCTATTACCACTAGGTATTCAAGAACTACCTAAACTGCGCGCTTTTGATACCGTATTTTCAATGGGGGTCTTGTATCATCGCAAATCGCCAATTGAGCATATTGAACAACTTAAGAACCAATTACGCGATGGTGGTGAACTTGTGCTGGAAACACTGGTCATTGAAGGGGATGAACAAGCTGTGTTAGTGCCTGGCGAGCGTTATGCACAAATGCGTAATGTATGGTTTTTACCAAGCTGCGCAGCATTAAAGCTGTGGGTTGAAAAAATCGGTTTTGAAAATGTACGTATTGTTGATGTTTCAGATACCAGTATTGAAGAACAGCGTGCAACGACATGGATGCGTAATGAATCTTTAGTCGATTTTTTAGACCCGGATGATCATAGTAAAACGGTTGAAGGCTATCCAGCACCAAAACGCGCGGTTTTGATTGCCACTAAACCTTATGCTGAGCCACTTGATGAGTAATACTTAGCATCATTAAATCTCTGAGAAACATCAACAAAGAACTAATTATTATGAAACGAACGGGCATAAGAATAGTAAGTAACATTACTGACCTTAAGTATTGCACTTACCGGTTGTATGACAACATCGACGGCACGCGCTGCCGCAGAACAACAGCAACAAACTCAACTTATCATTGAGCAAACTGATACTTCTCTGACTACTCAACAAGTTCAATTACGTCAGTTAAATCGAAGAATGGGGGGTAGCTAGCAGACGTACCTAAAGTACTGAATGTACGTCTTGATACGGGTAAAGAATTAGCACTGCTAAACGTGCCGCATTGGCAACAAGTCATCAAGCTTGCCGCACAATGTTATGATATTTCGGGTTTAGGGTATTTAGGTGCTGATGTCGTTTTAGATCGCAATTATGGACCGATGTTGTTAGAGCTTAACGCTCGTCCGGGGCTCGCAATTCAGATCGCTAATAGCATGGGTTTATTACCACGCTTACAGCAAATCGAAACGATGAATACAGCGACTATGGATTTAGAAGAACGTCTTAGTTTTTGCCAAACTAACTTTGGCTAACATGGCCGCCTAAGTTTACTAGACTGACTGTCTTTGTTTTAACTTTTCTTTATTTCTTTATTTCTTTATTTCTTTATTTAAAATAGTAAAAAACCAGTGATTTGAACACTGGTTTTTTGTTATCACAGATACTCATATTGACTTTCTGTAACGACTTTCTATATCAAACTAGGCCATTAAGTGACGCAGGTTCATTTCAAAAATCATTTTTTCTGCTGTGACATCAAAACTAACAGTCACAATGTAAGTTAGTTCAGAGTCCGCCACAAATGTCGATTTTACTGCAGGAAATGTTTCTGCAATATAAGCGGTGATCTTGTCTTTTTTCTCTTCTAAAAGCGCTTTATCATTTGCAGTAATTGTGAATTCGAGCTCAGTATCGTCTGGTCGAATAATGCTGCCAATCTCGGCGAAAGCACCACAACAATCTTTAACTTCTACTTCAGTATCATTTGACATAATCTTACCTTTAATTCAGTCCGCTAGTTTCTAAAAACCAATAGACTTTTGAAAATAGGAACTTAAACATATTTATAAAATATATATAAAATATATA
>Ga0105356_10000828_pt1 | contig 30204 bp, 21 predicted proteins | sample GOMGulsemesocosm_3_FD_83502 | JGI IMG/M metagenome (GOLD analysis project Ga0105356, IMG submission 83502) | Methane-oxidizing microbial communities from mesocosms in the Gulf of Mexico - GOM9D Gulf of Mexico | ecosystem: Environmental > Aquatic > Marine > Cold seeps | place: Gulf of Mexico...
CCTCAACCTCAACCTCAACCTCAACCTCAACCTCAACCTCAGCTTCGGGCTCAAGCTCAGCCTCGGGGGGCGCCACAGGGATAGGGTCGACTGCTGTCAGTCCATCACTCTCGTCGACCGCGCTGTCTTCCTCTAGCTCATCATCGTCATCATCATCATCATCATCATCATCATCATCATCATCATCATCGTCATCGTCATCATTAGCCTTATTGCCGGCGACCATCTTATAGGCAAAGTAGCCCACCGCCAGTAACAGCAGGTTAGCCAACACAATACCGCCGTACAAAATCATCTGCGATGTAGTGACGCCCTGATCCTCGGCTGCAACTTCGGCCGGGGGTTCAATTTCTGCTGGCGGCTCGGCGTCGACGCTAGGCTCCGGGGGGCTTGGCGGCTCAACCTCGGCAACCGGTTCAGGCAGCGGCTCGCTACCGCTCACCCGGTGTTCAATACCCATGGGTGGTGAGCGATAGCTCATCGCCTCACCATTTTTGTAGTGCCCTGTTGCGACCGCTGCGACCCGGTATTCTCCGGACTGTCCACTGCTGGCCAATGTGGCTGTCCAGCGCCGATCAGCACCCAGCGTGGCCAGGGTCTCGGCACTGCTTCCATCGGGCATGGTGATCTGCAAGCTGAGCTGGGTATTACTGGTATCGACGGCGGGGTTTTTGGCAAACACGGTTACTGTATGACTGGGAACAGCACCCTCATCGCTAGTACTACTGAGCTCAAAGGGCCGGTGGACGGTTACCGTCTGCTTATACTGTCGGGCAAAGGTTTGGCCCCGGGCATGCAACACAATATCGTAGCTACCCACCTCACTCAGCATAGTCAGCGGATGGGAAAAAACACCGCGCGCTGGGGTTGGGTTTTGCGCTGACAGCGACAATTCCCAGTCCAGCCCGTCTTCCCGGCGACTGGCCGCCACTGACAGCTCCACCAGCGACAAAAAGCTGGCCTTGGTAATAGTGTTACCCTGGTCTTTTAGGGCCGCGGTAATCGTTGTTTCGCTACCAACAAAAGCGCTCTTGGGCAAAGTGTTAACTTGTAGACTCAAGTTGCTAACAATCGTGACCCGACTGTCGGGTTCGAGCTCCGCCACCAGTGTCCACTCACCGCTGGTGGGAGCCTCGACGGTTATCAGGTCATAGTTGTCCTGCCGGTGCCACTTGATCGATGAAGGATGACTCTCTTCACTGAATTGCTGACCTTGAGGAGATTGCAACACCGCTCCCGCCGATCCCGCCCGGCGAAAAATAAGCGCAGTGAACTCATTGATGCTGCTGTCGACCAAAAACGTATTGCCCTGCAGCGGCAGCTGCTCTGCCGGTGCCGCTGCGTCAAAAGCCTGCAGGAAGATTCGGGTTAAGTCCTCCGCCGTCTCGGCGACCGCAGACAGGCCGCCAGTCTCCACCGCTAGACGCTCCATCAGCGCACTATCGGCATTATTTGATAGCGACACGGTGTGGATTGTCACCCCCGCTGCGGCCAATGCGGGCAGCAGCTCGTCAGTAATACGCCGGCGGGAAACACTATTTTCCTGTGCCGAGGGCGCGATATCGACCACACCGTCTGTCAGCAAAATAATATGGGTCTTAAAATTCGGATCGATATTATTAATATCGTCCACCGCCCGCTCCAATGCCGCTGCGATGTTGGTGCGCATGGCTATCGAATTGATCGACTGGGCCTTTGCTAGCGCTGTGTCGCGCCACTGCTCGTCGACCAAACGGTGCGGAACTAACATATTAACCCATTGACCGAAGGTCCATACCCCGGCCTTGGTGCCCGGAGGAAAGAGACGAACCAGTAATTCTAGCGCCGGTCGACGCAGGTTTTTAGGGTCATTTTGTTTCATGCTGCCCGATATATCGATAATTACGCGCACATCGGGGACCTGTTGCTGTTGTACCACTGCCCGAGCCACCGGCTTGGCCATATCGACCTGCGCCCATAGCGCTACCGGTGACAACAGCAGTACCAATAAAGTGGATACCCGTACGATCACGCTAGATATTTTCATAAAGACAACAACTCACTTATCAAAACGTATTGCGATTTACTCTTATTGGCGGTGCATGCCAGAGCCAACTCAGGGTGTTGATTGACCGGTATTGGCCCCTGGGCAGACAGAATTCTAACACCCTCCACCAGCATCACCAAGCATACAAATTCTATTATTAACAATCAGTTATAGCAAAGATATAAAAATTGACAACCGTTTTATCTGGCTTTAAGCGACGGGGTTAGCGCCCGGGCCGAGGTATACCCGTATTCCGTCTTCGGTATAATTTCCACAGCAGCGAAACTGCGGTCAGCACCAGTAGCAGCGCCAACATCGGCAGCAGTCGAGCCAGGGCGGCCTCGCCGTCGCCCCCCAATCCCTCCATAATGGCAGTGATAAAAGCCGGCGCCCAGTAGTTACCATGACCCTCCACCGGCCCTAGTTGTGCCGGTGTAATCAACACCGCCAGCACTGTAATTTGCAATAGCGAGCGCAGCTCTTGTCGCTTAAAGCCAGCGGTTATCCTCCACCACAGCAACTGTGAACACAGCACCGCCAGTAAATAAATCACCCAGGCCAGGTAAAAATCGTATCCCAAATCCTGCATATAACTCCCAATCAATCGTTCTAGCACGGCGACTACTCAGCGAGCAAGCCCGGTAGCAGAGGCTATTCAACCCAGCTAATGATATGTTCTTCATACCCGTCTTCGTGTACAAATTCGTCACTGAGCGCGCGCCCGCGAATCGACACTCCACTCTCGTGAACGCTGTCTGCACTACCAGAGATTAGCGGGTGCCAGTCGGCCAGCGGCTCACCCTGAGCCACCAGACGATAGGCACAGGTAGAGGGTAGCCAGTGAAACTCGGCGACATCGCCCACTTGCAACCAAACACAGTTGGGTACCAGCTCACTGCGCTGGGGATAGACCGTACAGCGACAGCTGTCACTCATATAGCGGCAGGCCACCTTGGTGTAATACACCTCGCCGCTGTCCTCGTCTTCCAGCTTGTGTAGGCAGCATTTCGCGCAGCCGTCGCACAACGACTCCCACTCGCTAGGGCTCATTTGTTCCAGGGTCTTATTTTCCCAAAATCTGTTGCCGGCATCACTCATAGGCTCTGACTACTCTCTTAATTCCCGTGCTGGTGAGCTCGCGTCTTTTGTCGCTACACTCATTTGTACCCCCTACATCCGCACCACTAATAGCAAAGCACAGCGCTGCAGCCCTGGACTTGTCCCAGCTAGTGTCGGCCACTACATTGGTGGCTCAGTTCACTCTGCCGCCTCACAGCTTGGAGTTTTGCGCGCGCAACTTACTCATTGCACCATCGGGTTGTGGTGGCATCTGCAAGAAATAACCCGGCTCTTCAAGTGCCGCCAAAACATGGGCGACGTCGACCCTGGCCAGTGTTCGGCCCGGGTGCAACATCAGAGTCATCGCCGGCTCGGGTTTGCCAAATCGCTTAAGCAACGAGGCAGGCACCAGCTCCATTCCGACGCGTTTGTCGACATAGAGGTACATGCCTTCTTTTTTAGAGCTTCGATAAACCGAACACAATATTCCCATAATTCCTGCAGCCTCTAACTAAAGACGATCATTTCTGCTGACGCTGGGCCAGTGCCAGTAACTCATCACCGATAACGCTCTTGCGCCAACCGCACAGCGATAACGGGAGCTGGTAGCTACCCGCCGCCGCCGAGCGCAGCAGCGCTTCGTAGTCCTTCTTCCGCGCCAACACTTCCGGCGCCAACTGCAGCTGTTCGGCGCGGCTGAGCACATGGGATTTCAACATCTTCATCAACGAATTGCTCTCCGGCGGCAGCGGCCTAGGCAGGCTGTCGACACAGTGTTCGGAGGCCACGTTGGCCGCCTGTGCCACCATGGCCATCACCGCCTCACCATAGCGACGCACAAACTGCCCCGGCAACTCCTTAACTGCACCGAGATCGCTAGCAGACGCCGGTCGCAGCCGCGCTAGATCAAAGCAGCAGCGATCCTTTAACACCCGCCCCCGGGGCATATTGCGGTCTCTGGCCAACTGCTCCCGCCACTGGGTGAGCAGCTGCAAAAACGTCAGCTCTCGAGACGACAGCTTCCAGGCAGATTTCACTTTCTTGTAGTATTGCTCAATCTTTTGCTCATCTGGCTCGATCTCAACAAGCGCTCGGCACTCCTCTTGCAACCAGCCCAGCCGGCCCTTGGCAGTGAGTGAATCCAGTAGCAGGTGATACATAGCCGGTAAATAGGCAACATCCAGTGCGGCGTAATGAATCTGCGACGCTGTCAACGGTCGCTGTAACCAGTTAGACCGGGTCTCGCCCTTTTCCACATGGATATTGAGCAAGGCTTGGGTCATTGCCTGATAGCCCAAGCTGAATCCGTGACCGTCCATACCCGCTGCTATCTGAGTGTCAATTAGCGGACGGGGGACAACTCCAAACAAGCACTCAAACACTTCGAGATCTTCGCTGCAGGAGTGCACTACTTTAACAATACCGGGGTCGGTCAAAATCGCCACCAGCGGCCCGAAATCGTCTATAGCCAGCGGGTCGATAAGAAAACAGCCGACACCATCGGATATCTGCAACAGCGCGCCCTTCGGATAAAAAGTGTCGGTGCGAATAAACTCGGTGTCCAGGGCCAGCAGATCACACTGCGCCCACTGATGGCAATGCTGCAGCAAGGTGTCGTTGTCTTCGATATAAACAGGCTGATCGTTATACTCTTGCATTGAGGTTTTACTATCCATGACTTAACTCTTTCACTTGTAATTCAATTGCCGTGTTATTCAATCGCGGTGCGCCCACTGAGGGCATGGGCCAGCGTGCCTACGTCGACATACTCTAGTTCACCGCCCAGCGGTACGCCGTGGGCGATTTTTGACAGCGCTATACCCAGGGTTTTGACCTGCTCGGTCAGATAATAGGCCGTGGCCTCCCCCTCTACAGTAGGGTTGGTCGCCATGATCACCTCGGTGACCGCCTCGCGCTGCAATCGCGCAAGCAGGTCACTGATACCAATTTCGGCGGGGCCGATACCGTCTATCGGTGACAGATGGCCCATCAACACAAAATACAGACCTCGGTAACTACCGGACTGCTCGAAGGCCACCACATCACCAGGGGTCTCCACCACGCAAATAGTGCTGCGATCGCGCTGCGGGTCTAGGCAAATCCAGCACTGCGGGCTGTCGCTCAGGGTGCGGCAGGATTCGCACTTACCCACTCCGGTCATTGCCTGCTCTAGTGAATCTGACAGTTTAAAACCACCCTCCCGATCGCGCTCCAACAAATAAAACGCCATGCGTTGGGCGGACTTGGGGCCGACCCCAGGAAGGCAGCGCAGCGACTCGACCAGCTGATCGATCAGCGGGCTAAACGCCATATACAAGACCTCCTGCAAACAGCTTCGCCAGCAATACCAACACCTTAAAAGGGCATCTTAAAATTGGACAGATCCATGCCACCGGCCAGACCCGACAGTGCACTGCGACTGGTCTCATCTACCTTTCTCACCGCATCGTTGACCGCAGCGGCCAACAAATCCTCCAGCATCTCCCGGTCTTCGCTCATCAGACTCGGATCGATAGCCACCCGGCGCACATCGTGACGGCCATTCATGGTGACCGTAACCAAACCAGCACCGGACTCTCCCGTCACTTCCTGAGTGGCTAAATCCTGTTGCGCCCGCTGCATTTTTTCCTGCATCTGCTGGGCCTGCTTCATCAAATCATTAAGATCTGGCATGGTTACGTACTCTCGTTTTAAGCCCTACTAGGTGGTTATAGTAGAGGGTATTAGTTGATGAAAACAACGGCTGCCAAATAGTGGTGATTAGGCCCACTCGCTGTACGATCACAGCGGCTCCACCGAGGAGGGGTCCAACACCGCAGTAAAATCATTGATTAAGGTCTGCACGTTGGGGTCGGCCTGAATAGTCTCTAGAGCTAGCTGTTGGCGCTCGGCAATCATTCGCGTCTTTCTTGCCGCCGGGGTCTCACCATTGATGGCGGCGACCGCAACATGTATCTTTACCAGCGCATTGAGGGTAACAGTCAGGTGCTCCTCTATGCGCGCAGTATACGAATCATTAAACAAGGTGGCATTATTCTTATCGAGCAGTAAATACAGGTTATTGCCCTCGACCCTATCCAACACACAGTGAGAGGCGATATTCCCCACCACCCCACCAAATTTCAAGGCTTTAAACAGCGGCCCCCAACTGGCTGCATTGAGCTGTTCCAATGTAATAGGGGCTTCACTATCAGCCTGCGGTGGTTCCGACTCCGCCGCCGCGACTACCGCTTGCGCTGTGATCTTAACGACTGCACCCGCTTCACCGGACACACTCTGATTACCCTGCACTACCTCATTTTGAGTGCGGCCCCGGTTCTCTAGCGCCGAGGGCTGAGTATGTTCTACTGCAGAGGGTAAAATCTCGGCATTAACCGCTATCGAGTCAGATTCAGCCGGCGGTGGTACCAGCTCTTCCTCCAGCGGCTCTAACCAGGGCGCTCTGTGCCCCGAGTCCAACGCTGCTGCACTTGGATTGGCGCCCTCGACAGGGGTGCCTGTCGGCGCCGAGACGCTGTTGGTGAGAGCATGGTTACTACTGCTGCCAGGGTTACTGCCGACATGACTTTTAGCGCCCGCGGGACTGGAATTATCATCACCGATGGTACCGCTAGCGGGCGTCAACGGCTTCTGCTGATCGTTATTGGCTGCGGGCTGGGGGAGAAGCTGTTGCGGCGCAGCGGCTATCGGCGCCGCCTCAGGCTTTTTTAGCGGGTCTGGCCCCCCTGCAGTGGGGCTGGTTATCGCAGAATTATTGAGTCCGGACACCGGTAGCTCGGGAATACCCGCTGGCTTAAAAGCCAACATTCTGAGCAATACCATTTCAAAACCGCTGCGGGGGTCTGGCGCCAACGGTAAATCGCGACGACCATTGAGGGCGATTTGATAATATAACTGCAGGTCTTCCGCGGCAGTAGCTCCGGCCAGGGCCGATACACGCTCCTGATCACCGAGATTGTTGTCACCGCCACCGGGCAGTGCCTGAGCAATAGCCAGACGGTGCAGCAGAGTCAGCAACTCTTCCAGTGCCGCGACAAAGTCCGGCGCCTGCTCCGACAGGCTCTGTACTGCGCCCAGCAAGCGAGCGGCATCGGCAGCCACCAGCGCTTCGAGGATATCGTATACCGCACTCTGGTCAATGGTGCCGAGCATACTGCGAACATCTGCCTCGCCCAATTTGCCGGAGCCGAAGGCGATGGCCTGATCCGCCAGACTGAGAGCATCGCGCATACTGCCATCGGCGGCACGACCCAACAGCCACAGCGCAGGCTCTTCAAAGCCCACCATCTCCTTTGCCAAAATGTCTTGCAGGTGCCCGACAATGCGCTCGGGACTCATATTCTTCAGATTGAACTGCAGGCAGCGGGACAAAATAGTGGCCGGCAACTTTTGCGGATCAGTGGTGGCCAGTAAAAATTTAACGTGGGGAGGCGGCTCTTCCAATGTTTTTAGCAGTGCATTAAAACTGTGGTTGGATAACATATGCACTTCGTCGATCAGGTACACCTTGTAGCGCCCCGACGTGGGTGCGTACTGAACATTGTCCAGCATTTCGCGGGTATCTTCGACCTTAGTGCGCGAAGCAGCGTCGACCTCAATCAGATCGACAAAACGACCCTCGCCGATGCTGGTGCAGGCGCTGCACTGACCGCAGGGTTCGGAACTAACGCCGGCATCGCAGTTAAGACATTTCGCCAAAATACGAGCAATGGTGGTTTTACCCACACCGCGAGTACCAGTAAACAAATAGGCATGATGTAAGCGATCGTAATCCAAGGCGTTAATCAACGCCCGCAATACGTGCTCCTGCCCTACCATTTCCCTGAAGGTTTTCGGCCGCCACTTGCGGGCGAGGACCTGATAACTCATCGATTAAGCCTTATCAAAATTCTAGCCGCTAAGGATACACCAGCGGCGGCGGGACATAAACGACTACCATCACTATTACGCGGCAATCACTTGGTGGCCAATCGCGCCATTGCCACTAACTACTCGGCACAGGCTCCGCGGCGACTAGGCTATTGCGACGCTGCCATAACAAGACGTAGATAATAGCGTACAGCGCGATCACCACCAGCCCCACCCATTCGATCTTAAAGGGGGTAAACTGGTACAGTAAAATCAGCGAAAACATCACCGCCCAGTTGCCGACGATATAGGTCCGACGACCTAGGTGCGCCACGGTCATACCCAGGTTGGTGGTATAAAGACGAATCAGCGAGTCCAGCGAATTGATAACAAACACCACACCCACCGCAACCATGGCCATTTTGACCCCCGGCGACAATTCAATCGCCGCGCTAAAGTAGTAATACAACACTGAAAACCAAATAGCGATGGGTATCGAGGGTATCACCAGCAGTGCCAACAGCAGCTGCCAGGTCTTCATACCGCCGACAAAGCGGGCCACAAACTGACCGATCATAATACTCCAAGCAAACCACCAAAATAGATAAAACGCGTGATAGTCGCTAACCGGAGCAACAAAACGATGGATATTAGTAAAGTACTCACCGATATTCGCAACGGTTATACCCAAACCCAACAAGCCCATATCACTGAGCCACCACATACCGGCAATCAATAGGAAAAACAACCAGGTTGAGGCGACACTGAGCAGCTTAACAAATTTGACATCGACGCTAGACAACACCGCACACATCAGCACCGCAGCCACTAAACCATAGCGCGCCGGGTCGCTAATATTGTCGAAATACCCCGGTAGGTAAGTAAGAAATAGAAATCCGGTAAAAGCACAGGTGGCGATAATAATAATATTATTGAGCGCTTTCACCAGCGGCAACTCAAACAACTTAACCTTCGGTTCCAGCACACAAAAGTAAAAGGTGGTCAGAAAATAAAAGGCCCAAATCAGAAACCCCCAAAAACCAAATTCGATTGCCAGCGGGTTGGCAAAGCCGTAGGGGGACTCCCCTGCGTAGATCGGAAATTCGGTCAGCGGAAACATGATAAGCCCGACATCGAGACCCGAGGTGAATAAGATTGCGCAAAAGGCAAACAGCGGCGTTGGCATAACCCCCTCACAACGGGTATTGCCCCAGCGCACCAGCACCAGTAAAGATGCCAGCAAGGTGGTGACAATAGCTACAGTCAAAATGGTATTCATGATGACTGTTGCTCCTGCGACCGGGGCGAACGGCGCGGTTTATTTGGCCGCTGCCGAGTCTGCCACTGGGGGTCGATCCAGCTGGGGGCTGTAGCCGGTGGCAATGGCGTATTGCCCAAAATAATATCCGCCGCCTTCTCGGCAATCATAATCGTCGGGGCGTTCAAATTGCCATTGGTAATACTCGGCATAATCGACGAGTCGACAATACGCAGCCCCGCCAGGCCGATGACTACGCAGCTTGAGTCCACCACCGCCATCGGATCATCCAGCGCACCCATCTTGCACGTACAGGAGGGGTGATAGGCGCTCTCGACATTGCTCTTCACCCAGTTGTCGATATCTTCATCGGACTCGATCGCCTCTCCGGGCTGGATTTCTCCGCCTCGGTAGGCATCCATCGCCGGCTGCTCGAGAATCTCCCGGGTCAAGCGAATACAGCGACGCCAGTCCTCCCGGTCGCCGGCATCTTCGAGGTAGTTAAACACGATACTGGGCTTTTGCGCCGGATCCGCCGAGGTGATTTTTACCCGGCCTCGGCTGCGGGGTTTGTTGGGACCAACATGGACCTGAAAGCCGTGACCATCTACCGCCTTACTACCATCGTAGCTCATCGCCGCGGGCAAGAAATGGTATTGAATATCCGGCCATTGCAGGCCCTCACGAGAGCGAATAAAGGCGCAGGACTCAAAGTGATTACTGGCTCCCAAACCATCGCGGCGCAGCAGCCAGCGCGCACCGATCAGCCCCTTGCTGATCAAATCCAGTTTGCCATTCAAAGTGATGGGTTGGCGGCAGTGATATTGAAAATAGACTTCGAGATGGTCCTGCAAATTCTCCCCCACCCCGGGCAACTCGTGCAACTGCGCCACTCCGGCCTCTCGCAATACCGCTGCCGGGCCGATGCCGGATAGTTGCAGCAGCGCCGGTGAGCCGATCGAACCGGCGCTGAGCACCACTTCTCTGCTCGCCCGCACAGTCTTCAGCTGTTTTTTATGCCGGTATTCGACCCCCACCACCTGCTCGCCCTCTAAAAGCAGTCGCTGGGTCAGCGCGCCAGTGAGTACGGTCAGGTTGTCGCGCCCCGCCGCCCGCCGCAGATAGGACTGGGCGGTGGAACAGCGCACACCGCGATCCACCGTCATATGCATGGGGCCAAAGCCCTCCTGCTGATAGCCGTTATAGTCAGCGGTAGCCGGGTAGCCCGCCTCCACTCCAGCGTCGATAAACGCTTGATACAGCGGGCTCATTTTCATGGCGTTGCCATCACCCACTACCAGCGGCCCGTCATCGCCCCGGTAGTCGTCGGCACCACCACTCCAAGATTCGGATTTGATAAAGTAGGGCAAGCAGTCACTATAGGACCAGTTATCGGCACCGAGGCGTTGCCACTCGTCAAAATCACACTGGTGGCCCCGCACATAGACCATACCATTAATAGACGAAGAGCCCCCCAGCACCTTGCCCCGGGGACAGTGTAACTGGCGACCGTCCAGCGCCGGCTCCGGCTCTGTCTCGTAAAACCAGTTAAACTTTTTATTGTTCATCGGATAGGACAGCGCCGTCGGCATTTTGATAAACAAATTGTTGTCACTGCCCCCCGCCTCAAGTAACAGTACCCGGTAACTGCCACAGGCTGTTAGCCGGTCCGCCAGTACACAACCGGCTGAGCCGGCACCGACAATAATATAATCGTAGTCTGACATAGTAGAAAATCTTCTCCGTAAAGCTCAGGGTTTACCCCATGAATGCGTGCCGATATCAGCGGCACACTAGCAGCGGCGCACTAGCAGTGCCACCCCAGCAATAGATAACTTGGCCCAATGAGATCTGAACAATGCAACGAGAATAAGCTCTGCGCTAGCGCCACTGTGCTAGACAGCCGCTTTGTCGCACCAGTGACATTCTCGCCAAAGGCGGTGAGCACGCCTATGGGCGTCCTATTTAACCGATCCCGAGAGCACTAGTCCAGTGTGTTCGGGATTTTAATTACGTGGGGCAAGTCGCTTGCCAGACGTTGGACTGGACCGACGTTAGCGGTGTCAGCAATCGAAACTGCCGCTGGCCGGTCGCGAATCCTGCACCTAACATTGTTATGTCATCACCCCGTCAGGTAAGCTATGCCCTTTGAATACCGCAAATGGAACAAACCCTATGGTCAACAACGAAGTCATTATCAGCTGCGCGGTCACCGGTTCCGGCGACACCGCTAGCAAGCACCCGGATCTGCCTATTACTCCCGAGCAAATTGCCAACGCTGCTATCGAGGCGTCAAACGCCGGCGCCGCCATTGCCCACATTCACGTACGCGACCCAGCCACAGGCGCCGCTGCCCGTGACCTGCACCTATATAGAGAAGTGGTGGAGCGTATTCGCGCCAGCGACTGCGATGTTATTATCAATATCACCGCAGGTATGGGTGGCGATCTAGTGCTGGATTCCAACGACCCCAATATCGCCATTGCCGGTACCGATATGATCAACGCCACTGAGCGATTTGCGCATATTGCCGAACTAAAACCAGAAATGTGTACCCTGGATTGCGGCAGCCTCAACTTTGGCGAGTCAGTTTATGTCAGCACCCCGGATATGTTGCGGCAGATGACGGCAGCGGCTAAGGCCGCCGGGATAAAACCCGAGCTGGAAATTTTTGACCTCGGCAACCTAGCCTTCGCGCTGCAAATGCATAAGGAAGGACTATTAGACGATAAACCTCTATTCCAACTGTGCCTCGGCATTCCCTGGGGCGCCCCCGCCACCACCGCCACCATGAAAACCATGGTCGACATGTTACCCGCACAGGCCAATTGGGCTGGCTTTGGCATCTCGCGCATGCAAATGCCGATGGTTGCTCAGGCCATGTTACTCGGTGGCAACGTACGGGTAGGCCTTGAAGACAATCTGTTTCTGGAACGGGGTGTACTCGCAAGTAACGGCCAGTTAGTGGAGCGGGCAGTGACCGTGATTGAGAGCATCGGCTCCAAGGTCGCCTCCAGCGCCCGCGCCCGGGATATTCTCGGACTGCGCGGTAGCCAATAATCCCGGCTATCTCGACTGGCCGGCAGCGTTTTTCCAGCACTTTGGCAAGCGAGTCGCCAAATAGAGAAGCTGTTATCCATAGTTATCAGCGACAGGCTGTGAGCAAAGCGTTGCCCCAGTACCGTTCAACTTTGTGCCGCGACGGTGTAGACTGCAGGTTTTAGCTAGTGACAAGAATTTATGACTGAAGTAGTAACAGGTGCCTACCAGCAGGCGTTTCAGCAAGCCAATGAGATGATACAGGCCGGGCAGTATCAGCTTGCCCTGTCGCAACTCGATGCGATACTCGAAGTGCACCCCGCTGATGCCAAGACCCATTTTTTGCGCGGTGTGGCACTCAAACAGCTGGGCCAACACGATAATGCTATCAGTATTTTCCGTCGGTTAATTGCCTCTACCGACGCTATTGCCGCGATACACCAGGAGCTAGGCCACACCCTTTTTGCTGTTGGCCAAATAGACAACGCCATTGACTCCCTACGCCAGGCCGTGGCTATCGATCCTAAAATGGCGGCCAGCTGGAAGCTACTGGGCGAATTATTGTACCGAGAGGACAACCAACAGGAAGCGGAATACGCCTTTCGCCAACAGCTGGCAGCCAGTCATCGCCACCCCGGCATTGTTAAGGCCTTACAACTCGTTCAGCAGGAGCGCTTTGGCATGGCCGAGGGAATTTGCCGCGACTACTTGCAGCGCCACCCCAACGACGTGACAGTGATACGTCTACTGGCAGAAATCGGTATCAATCTCGGCGTGCGCGACGATCCCGAAATCCTGTTAGAGCAATGCTTAAAACTGGCACCGGACTACCACCTAGCGCGCAATACCTATGCTAACGCGCTGAGTAACGCCAATAAATATGACCAGGCACTGCGTGAAATCGATATTCTCGAGCGGGCGGAACCGAACAACATATCCCACAGTATTCAGGCAGCGGCGATACTTGTTATGATCGGCGCCTACGAGGACGCGGCCCAACGCTACGAGACCATACTCGCCAAAGTACCGCATCATGCGCAATTGCAAAACAGCTACGGCCACACATTAAAAACCCTGGGCCGGCAACAAGAGGCCATTGTCGCCTATCGCAAGGCGATCGACATCAAAGACAACTTGGGGGATGCATACTGGAACCTGGCCAATTTAAAAACATTCAAGTTTGATGCTGCAGATGTTGGAAAAATGCGCGCAGTGATCGCCACCTCCGACAGTTCAGGCTCAGATTATTTCCACCTGTGTTTTGCTTTGGGCAAAGCCTTGGAAGACTCGCATCAATACGCCGAAGCCTTTGATTACTACGACAAAGGCAATCGGGCCAAATGCCTGCAACAGGCCTATAGCGCCGACGACACCTCCAGCGAAACCCACGCTTTAATCAGCCACTGTAGCGGCTCGCTATTTACCGGCAAGGCCGATAGCGGAGCGCTTGCCCCTGACCCGATTTTTATCGTCGGCCTACCCCGCTCCGGCTCAACCCTGTTGGAACAAATACTGGCCAGCCACTCGCAGGTGGACGGCACCTCCGAGTTACGCGAAATGGTCATGATTGCCCGCCGACTGGGCGGCAAACGCAACAAAACCGACGAATCGCAATACCCGCAAATACTGTGGGATTTAACAGAGCAGCAACGGCGAGAGCTGGGTGAAGAGTATCTGCAGCGCACCCGTATTCAACGCCAAGGCGCGCCGCTGTTTATCGACAAAATGCCCAACAACTTCCAACACGTCGGCTTAATCAGCTTGTTATTACCCAATGCCAAGATAATCGACGCCAGACGCCACCCCATGGCCACTTGCTTCAGTGGCTTTAAGCAGCTGTTTGCCGCCGGTCAAACCTTCACCTACAGCCAGGCAGATATCGCCCGCTATTACCGCGACTATGTTGCCATGATGACACACTGGGACCAGGTGTTACCGGGTAAGGTGTTGCGGGTTAAATACGAAAACGTTATCGACAATACCGAACAGGAAGTACGTCGACTGTTAGCCTACTGCGGTCTGGAGTTCGAGGCCCAGTGCATGGATTTCCACACCACAAAGAGGGCTATTCGCACAGCCAGCTCTGAGCAGGTACGCCAGCCTATCTACACCGCAGCAGTTGAACAGTGGCGCCATTTCGAGCCGCACTTAGGTGAAATGCACAAAATTCTACAACCGCTGCTGGCGGCTCACGAGACTTTATAAGACGATCGCAAAGCCGCGAAAATGGCCGGCAACCCCCCCCCCTCCATTAACGGCCAAAAGCCGTTAGCGTTTGATAGCTTGGTCCAACAATGGCATAGTGTGCCCGCTTTATTCAATAAGTTCCCTTCTTTTAACCTATAAAAAGGTGAAACATGAGTAACAAGTTGTTACGCAATAAGAATTTCATAGTAAAACCCCTTACGCTAGCCATTGCGCTAGGCTCAAGCGCCGCCATTAACGTTCACGCCCAAGACTCTCTCGCCCTAGAAGAGATCATTGTCACGGCGCAGAAACGCGACCAGAGCATGCAAGAAGTCCCCATCAGCATGGCGGTACTGGGTAGCACAGCATTGGAAAACCTCGGCGTTGCCGGCCTAGAGGATTTCGCGGCGCTATTACCATCGATGAACTACGTTTCCCTAGGACCAGGTAGCGGCAATATCTACATGCGTGGTATTTCCAGTGGCGGTGAAAGTGTTCTTGGTGCCAACCCCAATGTCGCTGTTTATATGGATGAGCAGCCAGTAACTGCCGTCGGCGCATTCCTGAGCCCCCATATCTACGATATCGAACGAATTGAAACACTAGCCGGCCCCCAAGGCACTTTATTTGGCGCCAACGCACAGGCCGGTAGTATTCGTATCATCACCAAAAAGCCGGTAGTTGGCGAATTTTCAGCAGGCTACGATATTGAGTACAATTCGATCAACGAGGGAGATAACGGCAGCTTGTTAGAGGGCTTTGTCAATATCCCTGTTGGCGATAACGCCGCAGTGCGCATTGTAGCCTGGCGCAAAGACGAAGCGGGTTATATCGACAATGTGCAAGGCAGCCACACCTTTGACTACCAATATATTCGCGACGGTCTCGATGCCGCAGGCCAGGCCATCGCCGCGGACCCGACCATTAGCAATGACCGATTCGTAGAAGATGACTTTAACGAAGCCTTAACAGAGGGTGTTCGCGCCAACTTCCGTATAGACCTCAACGACAACTGGACTGTGACTGCCGGTGTTATGCGCCAAGAGTTGGAGTCTGAAGGTGTCTGGGATCACGATCCTGACGATGTTGGCGATCTGGAAGTGGTACGTTATAACCCGGATAGCAATGATGATGAGTGGACTCAGTTGTCGCTGGTGGTGGAAGGAAAAATTGGCGACATGACGCTGACTTACGCCGGATCCGACCTCGACCGCGAATCTTACCAGCAAGCAGATTATTCTTTGTATGCTGATAAACGCCTTTCGCCAGGGGCTACCTCAACATTCTACTCTTGTTATGTCGCCGCGACGGGCGCCTGTGGCGATCCTAGCATCCTGTATACTTCAGACAATGAATACAAGCGTGAAAACCATGAAATTCGTTTGGTATCATCACAGGAAAAGAAGCTTCGCTGGATAGTGGGTGCTTTCTACGAGGAAGCTAGCCACAGTTTCGACCTGGAATGGCACATTCCGAGCATTAACGGTCTAACCTGGTACGGCGGTGTTCCCATCGCAGTTGAGGAACCGGATATATACTGGACTACTGACCAGCACCGCTCCAATGAAGAGACTGCTTTCTTCGGTGAAGTATCTTATGATATAACCGAAAGTATCAACGTCTCTTTTAGCACGCGCTATTTTGACTTTGATTCACAATTAGTCGGTTTCTCAGGTACATTCTGGTGGCCTGATCGCTTCGGCCCACGTACTGAAGCCTTTAACACCGACCTCGAAAGCAATGACAAAGACCACGTCAGCAAGTTTAATATTTCTTATTCGATAACTGACGACATCATGGTTTATGGTACTTGGTCCGAAGGTTATCGTCCCGGTGGCCTAAACCGTGCTATCAACACTTCGATCGGTGCCGACTATGCACCAGATTTTCTAACGAGTATTGAAGCAGGTGTCAAGTCAGTGTTGATGGAAGGTCGTCTGCGCTTAAACGCGGCCATCTATACTCAGGATTGGGACGACTTTCAACTCTCGAAAATTGACACCTCAATTTCGCCCCTACAACTGACCGACAATGTCGGCAACGCTTCCAGTGACGGTATTGAACTCGATGGATCTTTCCAAATAAGCGAGAATTGGAATGTCGATTTCGGCCTGTCATACATTGATGCCACACTCACCGATGACTATTTAGTAGACCCACTCAAGGCTGACGAAATATCTGCACCCTCTGGTACTGACTTGCCTCGTGTTCCGGATGTGAAGTGGAATATTTCTTCGCGTTATAACTTCCAAGTTATGGATAATGACGCGTTCATCCAGGGCAATTACACCCACACAGGGGAGTCTTATAACTTGTTATACGGCACATCTTCAACCCGCGGCAGGGATAAACAGGATGCCTACCAGTTGCTGAACTTGGCTATTGGTGTCGAGACGGATGACTGGTCAGCAGAGTTTTTTGTTGCCAACGCCACCGATGAGCGCAGTGAAGTGTTTATCAACGGTGCCAGTTACGACGAGCGTGTTACCACCAGCAGACCACGTACCTTTGGCCTGCGCTTCCGTCAGATGTTTAACTAATACGACGCACAACTGGCCGTATAAATGGCCTATAGCTGCCCTACTATATGGGGCAACTCAGCAAGCCTGAATCCAAGAGATTGTAACGGTACATATGTTATGATTTTAGCCGATTCAGGCTTTTTTCGTTCTAACACTGCACAACAGCGCGTATTGGAATGAGATGTAAATACTGGCGTGATAGATAGTACAGAGAGAACAGCACGCCATTCAGTCATCGCATTCCAACAAGCGAAAAAATACAAAGAATAAACACTCGAGCTTAGCTAACGCAAAAAACCGTACACCGTTCCTACATCAGTCAAAAGCGAGGTTTTTTTACTCCCCACTTGCGTGCTAACCCTGAGACCGTGCAACTCGCTCGCTCAATCCATCAGCGTATAGACTACCAGCGCCAGGCGCTGGCTTAGGCATTTACTCGCTATAATTTTCCAACAGATAGACAGCCAACGCCTGGCGCTGATCCAAGTCAAGCGGAAAAATAGGCATTGGCGGATTGGGCCGTTCTATATAGTGCGCCAGCGCCGGCAGGTCAAAACGCTTACCCAAGCCCAGCAAGGGCTTCATACCAATACCGTCAGCCCCGTGGCAACTGGCACATTGGTACTGCTCAAACAGCGCAGCGCCCTGTGCAGACCGACTAACCCGAAGCGCCGGTGCGATCGCTGCCAGTGACTGCTCGGCATTAAACACCGTGGCGGCAATGGCCATATCCAGCTGCTGCTGCGGTTCGGCATAGGCAACCCGGTAGATCACGTTGGCGTAGTCATCAGAAATATAGATGGCTCCATCGGGTCCCTCGGCGATATCGACTGGCCGGCCGATGGCATCGTCGCCTTGCAACAATCCCGTCACAAAATCCCGCTCAGTCACGTTGTTGTCTTGGTCCCAATGCATAGACACTACTTTATAACCGTCTTTTTCGGTTCTGTTCCAGGAGCCGTGCAGGGCCACGATCGCAGCACCTCGATAGTCAGCAGGTACCGTATCACCGCGAATAAAGGCGATACCCAGCGGCGCATTGTGTGGCTGGAACTTAAAGCTGGGCACGATCGCCCCCGCAATCAAACTCTCCATACCCGCACCAAAATCGGGATCGGGAATATTGTCATCGTTGGCATAGGGCCAGCCGTAGTGCGCGCCCTGCACGACTTTGTTCAATTCACAGTGGGGAAAGTCGTCGCCTAACATATCCCGACCGTTATCCGTGGCGTAGATTTGCCCGTCCTTTGGTGACCAGTCAAAACCAGCGCTATTGCGCAGCCCCCTTGCATAAATCTCTTCGCCGCTGCCATCGGCCCGATAACGTACCATGGTGCCGCGCCGCGGATCCTGCTCTTCACAAACATTACAGGAGGAGCCCATGGTGACATACATCAACCCGTCTGGACCAAAGCGCAGGGTCTTGCGCCAATGGTTGCCGCCATCGGGCAGACCGGTGACAATACGCTCATAGCTGCCAACGACAACACCACGCTGATGATCGAACCTAACCCTGCCAATCGCGTCAGTTTCGGCGACGTACAACCAGTCCTCGAAAAAATCCATACCGTTAGGGCCGTTCAAGTCAGTAAGCAAAACCCTTTTACCATCGGCTTTACCATCGCCATCAGCATCTCTTGGCAGCAGTACAATTTGATCGAGGTTGCTGTTGGCAACCAGTAAATCCCCTTCGTTAGTGAAACGCAGCAACCGTGCGTTGTCGACCTGCTCGGCGTAGAGGCTTATGGAAAAGCCCTCGGCGGCACTAATACGGTTACCGACAGCGGAGGCATCGAAATCATTGCCCAATACCGGTATATTGACCCCGCCAACAAACACTCTGACCGCCATATACAGCAGTAGCAGTAATACCACCAGGATTAAAACACTATTGCGCAGCCATCTAATTGCTGTAGTCATTGTTACGCCTTATTAATGATTGTTATGTCCACATTACTAACTGTCGGTCTGTAGGGCATCGTCGGGATGGATATTAACACCTTCATCGATATAAGTGATGGCGTCGTGGATGGTGGCAAACATCGACTCGCTACACAGGTAGCTGTGCAATGCCGAATTTTTAATCGCGTCCCTAACCGGCCCGATCGGATTGCTAATATAAAAGTGTATATTCTGGCGGTTAAAATTCTCTATAATTTGCTGCAACATTAACAGCGCCGTACTATCGACACTGTTAACGGCCTCTGCGTCAAACACCACATATTTCAAGCCCGGCCCTGGGCGCTGTTTTACCCACTGGTATAAACGCTCGACAAAATAATCTTTGTTGGCAAAGTACAGCGCTGCGTCAAAGCGAAATATCAGCACGTCCTCACGCACCTCAGCCTGCTCGAAGCGATTGATGTTGCGATACAAGCGCCCGCCTTGAATAGAGCCAAGCTCGGTCATATGGGGCTTGGCGGTGTTATAAATAACCATGCCGATAGACAGCGTCACCCCCAACAGTAAACCCTGTTGAACCCCCAGCAGTAAAGTGACCGTGAATGTCACCAATAGCACGGCAAATTCACGCCGGTTTTGGCGGTACAGCACTTTCATTTGCGCGTGCTTAAAAAGCCCCAGTACGGACATAATAATAATCGCTGACAATAACACCTTGGGCAGTGGGTACTGGGTAAACAAAGGGGTCAAAAACAACAAGGTCACTATTAACAACGCAGAGGAAACTAGCGCCGAGACCTGCGTTAATCCCCCGGACTCACGAAAGGCAGCGCTGCGGGAAAAGCTGGCGGACACGGGGAAACACTTTAAAAAAGCCCCCAGTATATTGGCCGCTCCCACCGCCAGCAGTTCCTGATTAGGCTGCGCACTGACCTTGTCGGCAGACGATTCCTGAGACTTGCAGATCGACATGGTACCGACATAACCCATCAGCGCAACGGTGAGGGCCAGAGGCATCAATTCGACAATCTGTGGCAACGACAATTGCGGCACCGACAGTCCTGGCAAACCTTGCGGAACGCTATCGATAACACTGACGCCGTAGCGCTGCAGTTCAAAAAACCCGCCGCAGAGCATACCCGCAGCCAATAAAATAATGGCACTGGGCAATTTTGGGAATAGTTTTTTCGGGTAGACCATAAACAGTACGCCAAACACACCGATCGCCACGGTGGCACTATTCCACTGCGACATAGCCATTAACAACTGATAACACAGGGAAAATATATTACCGCCATCGACCTCAACCCCCACCATATTTTCAAACTGGCTGGCCATGATGATAAGCGCAGCGGCTGAGGTGTAGCCGGTTATCACTGGGTAGGATAAAAAGTTGGCGATAAAGCCAAATTTAATCATGCCAAAAAAGCACTGAATAAGCCCCACCAACAGGGTTAACACAATCGCCAACTCTAAATAATGATCACTGCCGGGCTCGGCCAATACACTTAGGCCGGTGATTATCAGGATTGAGTCCAGCGCCACCGGCCCCATCGATATTTTATTAGATGTGCCCAGCAGCGCATACACAATAGGGGGGAAAATACAGGCGTACAGCCCCAACTCCGGCGGCAGACCCGCGACAATGGCATAACCCATTCCCTGAGGGATCAGCATAAAGGCAATGGTTATACCGGAGTAAAAGTCACTCTTAAAGCTATCGCTGCGGTAGCCCTGCAGCCACACCAGCCCGGGCAGTAATTTAGTCCACATCGGCACACCCGAAAGAGCTTATCGGCTGCCGGCTATACCTATTATTATTCACAACTATTTCCTTTCAAACCGGTGCCAAGCAGGCAGCGCGCAACACTTTAGCAGCCAACAAAAGCGCTTCAGTTTAAAAACTACGCCTGCAGTCAGTTACTTACCACCGACTGTAATAAACGTTCCTTTTTTAGCCTGCCACACTGTAGAGACTAAATAGAATAAAACCTCGATCCAACGACTTATTCATTACCGTATCCCAGCGAAGGCATTAACCTCTACTGCGTCGCTATTAGCTAGGATCAAAGGTCTGGCTGGTTGCCTGCGAGACTGTCTCAGGATTTGATCACCGATCTATTTATCCAGCTCGCAGCGAAACAATCACCGAGGCGGTACTCCAGCCGTGCAAACAAGCGCTATGGTAGTGACACCGTTCGAGTCAACACTAGCCAACTCTCGACTCCGGAAACAGCCTCAGAAAGTTTTCGCTGAAAAATTTGTCGTTAGCCAGCGCGCTCTCCTGCGCCATAGTTTTGGTAAATTTTCCAATGGGATCTCGGCCGCCCTCGACGTGGGGATAATCACTGGAGAATAGATACAGCTCATCGTTGGACTGACTGATTAGATCGGCGACATCTTCGTGGGGAAAGGGCGTAAAGCCCATTTGCTCAGTCAATTGCTGCGAAGGTGTGCGCTCAAAGCGTACCGACTCGTCAACTCGACCGTAAATTTTTGCAACCCAGTCCAACCGTTTTAGCAATTCTGGCACCCAGCCCGCCCCCAACTCTACCGCGGCACCACGCAACTTGGGGTTGCGATCGAAAACACCGTCCAGCAACAACATGCTGACAAAGGTTTCTGGAGTCTGATGCATCAGTGCAGCATCTTTAGTGCGCACGTTTTCACCGCCGCCCATCCAGTCTTTAACCGCTGCCCGGCCGTTATTGCTCCAGGCTTTAAGCGCCTGTAGCGGCGAGCCCCCCACGTGTAACATAAAGGGGGTACCCGTCTCGGCCAGCAGGTTCCAGAAGGGCTCTAATTCTATGTGGCCAGGTGAGATGCCTAGCGGCGCCCGGTGTGGAACCCAAATCGACTCAAGCCCAGCATCCAAGGCAAATTCCAACTCTTTCATGGCCGAAGCAGGATCGTCCAGGGGCACAACACCCACCCCCATCAAGCGACTATCGTCACCGCAGAACTCTGCCATATGCCTGTTGTGTGCTCTGGTGGCGCCGTAGCGAAGCTCCAACGGCTTTTTTGAACTAGGGTGAAAAGGCAGTGCGACGCTGTGGGTGGCAAATACCAGCTGTTTCTTAAAGCCCAGCATGTCCATAGCCACCTTGCGATCATCTTTATTAAAGGCGCCCAGCGCTTGAATTTCCTTTGATTGCGCTATCAAATCATTGCCCATGTCAATCTGGGCCCGCTTATGTTCACTACTGTGATTACCGCCCTGAGACATAATCACCGCCACCTCCTCGTCGGTAACCAACGATGCACTGTAGCTGACCTCCGGTATATCGTCGCGAATACTGGGGTCTGCATAGTCTTTCAAAAAATTGGGCAATTCCATTATATGACTGTCGGCGTCGTAGAAGGCGCGACTATCGGGTGCGTAGGCCATGATTTTTCTCCGTTAAGTAGTACGTTTTTTTGAATTATTAGTATTTTGTCGTCCGCTCAACCAAGCTTGAATGACTATGTTAGCCTCGCAAACTACCATGGTGCGCGACAGAAAACAAAAAATGCTTGTGCCGACAGAACAAGGTGTTCGGCGGCGTCGACCCCGCCCGCGGGAGGGATTGTAGCGACTACCGTATACGTCCAGGCAAAGTAGAACAGCGTTATCAGCAGCGAAGGGCATCAATATACTAGCCCGCACACCGAGTAATGCAACGAGAAGATTAACAAGCAAATGGCAAATAAATACGGCGCCGGCTCAGGCGACGAGTCAACCCGACAAGCATTCTACTCGCTGGCGTTATCGCGCCGACCACTCGCCCCCTATAATTACTTACTATCAGGTGAAAAGTGCTCTTCGTCGTCTTCACTCCAACCCGGCGGTTTGGCGTATTGACCCAACATCGCGGTTTTATCACCGTCCATTTCCTCGACCAGAAATGACTCACTATCAGCCGTTTGCTCCGTATCTGCCATCATCGGCATTAACGCTGAATAACTGTTGGCGCCCATATAGATAATATCGCCGTGATTAAGGGGGACCGGGCCGGCAACCGGAGTTTTATTTACCCGAGTACCGTTTTTTGAACCGAGATCACGCAGCGTTACTGTTGTGTCCTCGACCCGAATCTCGGCGTGCCGACGGGACAAGTCGCTCTTGCGAATACGGATATCACAATCGTCACCACGACCGATGATCGCTGCGCTCCCTTCCAGCACGTAGATTTTTCCGGTAGCCGTACATTTCAGACGAAAAGAGTTCAGCATGAGACTACTCCTTTGTTACTGCCATAGACTGTAACAAATTCTGTGCCGCTGTCTATCTTTAATCGCGTGGAGTACGCCTAGACTACGATCCCCCAACAGCACAGAGTACCCACGCGAGCAGAGCATGCGGTAACGGGTAACATCAGTGGACCGCCAAATATAACACCCTGCCGCGAGGTGCTACCGCGCAGGGACAAACAACAACAGGGACCATCGTTGTTACAGCCGACTACTGGGGCTAAGCGCGGTCGTGCACAAACCGCTATTGCCGACCTTAATGTGCTTGGATTTACACCCTAGTTGAGCCACTGCCCGGCCATTTTTTCCGCCCTTTTGTGCCTACAACCCCTCTCACCGCAACTCCCTACCTGCACTCTATCAACTGCTACTTGGCTAACACTGTAGTGTCAGCCCGCGCTCAAAAGCTCAAAACACTTTCAATTCACATTAAAATCTGCCACCATAAAGTCGTAAATTAGCTTATCGTACTGGCTTGCGATCACTTGATGTCTTGTCGTAGAAAAACTGTGATGCTTATCGTCAGCAGAGCTCTTTCCCTACCTAATCTAGTGACGCAGCTCAGACGTAAACCCGCGCAATGATAGATACCGCGTATTTTTCATTCTCTTCCGCATGGCCAGTAGCCGCGCTATAATTAATATAGTTATCCAAGGTCATAATAATTGTTCCAGACTGATGTTTCTCTCTAACGAGTTATATAATCGAATGGGCCCACAGCACGTGTTATCGATCGCGACCACCGTAACTCAGTTATGTTCCAAGCCACTAATGACGCAAAGACGTTGCTTACTGTACGCTATACTATGTTTTAGTAGTTCCGTGCTTTTCGGCTTGCCCGCGCAGACTGATACTAACTTTCTGTTAGATTTGTCGTTAGCTGAACTTATTCAGGTACCGGTAGAAACCCCTTCGAAAACAATGCAATCACTAAATAATGCCGCAGGCATTGTATCGGTGTACACCGATGCGGAAATTGAATTGTTTGGTGGCAGAGATTTGGGCGAGGTATTGTCTAGGGTGCTTGGCTTTAAGGAATATAATACACTGCTCATTGGGCGCAACACCGTTACTATGCGCTCAGATAGCGTCAATTTTAATAATAATCACGTATTGTTTTTATTAAACGGCACCCCTGTTAATCGTGAAAGTTATTCGGGAGGCATTTGGAATCAGAGCATATTACTCACTATGCCGCTGTCTAGCATCAAACAATTGGAAGTTACCCGCGGGCCAGGCTCGGTACTCTATGGTACTAATGCCTTCGCTGGTGTGGTTAATGTTATTACCCGAGACGCTCAGCAACTATCGAATACTATCAGTGTCGGTTATGGCAGTAACAACAGCAAACAAATCGACGCTGTACTGTCTGGGCAGGCAGGCGATTGGCAATGGACATCGATGGCACATTTCTACGACTCTGATGGCTGGCACCATAAGTTGATGACTAACACTAACCATGACTTTTCTAGCGATGCCGCCAGCAAGAGCCCCAGTATACTCACTACGGCTAGCAATGGCGCTTTTTCGGGCACTGTGTTCTTAGCTCAGACAGAGCAGTCAACCCTTCGTGGCAACCCCGCCGCACCGATAACCGGAGAAACAGAAAACAACAAATATTTCGTTGACTTAGAGTACAAAATTGATCTCGCCAAAGACTGGCAGCTAAAGAGCAACTTATCTCATGTAAACAGCAGAACCGATCATTCGATTGCCGCTGCTACTCCCGGTGAACTCGGTATACTTCATTATGAATCTGATGATTCACGGTTCGAACTAACTGCTAGCGGCAATACGTCAAGCAAGGGTTATTTAATTATGGGTGGTGCGGTTGATTATTTAACCGGCGAAGCTGATACCCTCGATGATAGATGGCACCAGTATTTATTGGGTTTTTATGCCCAATACGAGCATCAATATCATGCAACGAAATACATTATAGGCGCACAATACAACGAGTCGCAAAATGGTTACCATGAAGCGGTTCCGCGACTAGGCCTCATTCATCATTTTAGTGACCAGTATGGATTTAAAGCGCTCTACGGTCAGGCATTTCGGGCGCCTTATATGCTGGAACGAGATATTGAGCTGTCTATACCCGCTTTGAGCCTGCAGGGTGACAAGGGCCTTGACCCCGAAATTGTAACTACTTGGGATTTACAATTTTTTTATACTAGTGACGCCCTGTCAACAACGGCCACCTTATTCCACAGTAAACAGACCAACCTGATTGTGCGTGACCCAGTGGCGCCCAATACCTTTGTATTTACTAATAAAGGCGAGCTGACTATTAAGGGCGTAGAGCTAGAAGGTAAATATGCCGTCGGTAATCATTGGTTTTTCACCGGTAATTACAGCTATCAACAAAATAAGGATGGCGCCGCTGTAAATGACTTCACCTTACAGCCTGACCACGCCATGAAAATAGGTGTTAGTTACCGGTCTCAAAACTGGTCTCTAGGAGTATTTGACTCCTATTATTCCAGCTCTCAGGACAATATAAAACTGAACCCTAATCGAATAAAAAGTAATCCCAGCACATCGCCCTATCATTTACTATCAGCCAACTTGCAACTCGATATTCCCGGTTATTCTGGCTGGGGGTTAAAAATATACGGCGATAATTTATTGGCGGAAGATATATATCTGCCCACTTACCCCGGTGACGCCTATTTTGGCATTAACTCATTGATGGTTGCCTCAGGCCGGTTTTTTATGCTGACTGTGTCTAATGATTTTTGATAAATGCCCGCTGCGGTATAATTAAAGCAAAGGGCTGAGGTGAGGGGCGTAAACCGGCCGTCCAGCACATGAACAGTTGACACTTATCGTTTACCGCTCGAACAATGCAATTACGCTGATGGACTTTAAAAAAAATAAACAGCCTTGATTTGGAAGCCACACTGCAAGCGATAAGAACAAGCCTATCAATTATCGTGGTTGAGCGACTGCCAATTACAATAAGTTCGCTTATTGTTTAGATGGATTGATCTCCTTAGCTAGCTGGCCAAATTCACTGCGCCACTAAAAACTGCGCTATTATGTATCTTGCAACCCACTAAGCTTAATGAGTTAACTCTTGCGCCCTATCCTTTCTATTCTACTTGCTCTTATCATCACTAATTGTACCACTTTGCCTATGAATCAAATTCGCTCTCTAGACCTGATACAAATCGGCGGAATTCCACAGGGTATCGCTGTTTCCGGTAACCCCGAAAAACCAGCCTTATTAATCTTACATGGAGGCGGTTTGCCGTTGCCCGGAGTCGCCTCAAAAAATGACTACTCCATATTATCCGAAAATTTCCTGCTCGTATTGTGGGACCAACGAGGAACTGGACAATCAGCGCATAACACACTCAATGCGAACACAATGAAACTCGGTAATTTCCTAGCAGATATACAGGAAATCACCGAATACATTAAAATGACATACAAAAAAGACAAGCTCTATTTACTAGGTCACTCATGGGGCTCAATGCTGGGCATACGTAGTGTGTTAGAGCACCCTGAAAATTATTATGCCTATATTGGCATCTCCCAGCAGGTTCACGTCAGCAATAGCGACAAACTGGTTTATCGGGACTTACGCACAGCGGCGAGCACGCAAAGCAATAAGGCTCTATTTCGCAAACTCGATAAACTTGGCCCACCGCCCTATCAATTAGGCGAATGGCTACAGCTAAGGGAGTTAGTCGCTCGTAATAACGGACTGGTTTCCGGCCAAGGAGAAATTGGTTTGACTGGCATGCTAGCTAAGATGTTCGGTAGCTATTTAGGTAACCGTGATTATGGCCTCTTTGAAATGTTTCGTGTGCAGCGCAACATGAATACCGTAATGTCCTATATTTACAACGACATGCTTTCTTACGACATGACGAAAACAACGTCCTTGGAAGTGCCAGTAATACTATTTCAAGGAAAACATGATCTAAATTCACACCCTGAAATTGCACGTAGTTGGTTCGACAAACTGCAGTCACCTGAAAAAACTTGGATTGGTTTTAACGCGTCAGCACATATGCCTATGTGGGAGGAACCGGAAAAGTTTCAGTTAGAATTGGTGCGACTGCTCAAATACGATCAACTCAGTAAGTAGCCGTTAAAGAACAAACGGGCAGCCAAGTCGACCACTGCTCTTGATAAATCACTAGCAATCCGTGCGCCAAGATCACCAACATATTGTTGTTGCAGCATCCGCCGACTATCAGCAGTAATCACCGCGCCCCTACTTCACCATCGCGATAGCAAAGCTAAATACCGGCAGAATCAGCGCTTCATTGATTACTGCAAGCTTAACAAGACAGTCATGTCTGTCGTTTTGGCCTTTGCACAGCTTACTGCGTGGGCTTTGTCTACTGCTAGCATTTTTGCTTGCTACATTGTTTGCGATTCAGTCGTACCCTGCGTATCTCTGTAATGTCAGTGACCGGGGTAAACAGGCCTTACCGCCGAGCACAGAACATTCGGAGCGCTGCAAGTTTCATATCAGTTGAGGCTAACAATCTCTGCGTTTAGGGTAATCGCAGACAATCAATCACCTGCTCTATTTCGGAGTCTGAATTGTAGATATGAGGCGACAGCCGAATACCCAAAGCACGTGCATCGAATCGAACAGCGGCGTTGCTGAGCCGGTTTTCAATTTCCTGCTGATGCGCCAATTTTAATACCAGTGTACCGCCTCGTTGTAGATCCGCCTCCGGCGTTTGCAAAGTAGCCGGATCCATTGCATCGATGATTTTCCGGGTCAATCGTCGATTGTGTGCGGCGATCTGCTCGACACCAATGTCAGCTATGGTGTTGATACTATTAGCAGCAATCGCAAACGGCACCACCGAAGGCGTACCACCCCAGAAACGCGAGGCATCATCGGCGTATTGAAAGTGTTTGATATCAAACTCAAAAGGAGTTTTGTGGGAGAACCAACCTGCGTCCACCGGCTCGAATTGCTCTACCACCAGCGGGTTGATCCACAGAAAACCCGCACCCGGCCCACCACACAGCCATTTGACGCAGGAGCCAAGCACCACATCGGCCTGCCATTGTATTAAATCAATCGGCACCACACCGCTGGACTGAGCAATGTCCACCAACGAAAATATCTGCCGCTGCCTAGCCAACTCTACGATCGCCTGCACCGGAGTTCGAGTACTGGTATTATAGTGCACATGACTGATCAGCACGCACTGAACATCTTCCGTTAGAACCTGCGCCCAGGTATCCAGCGATAACAAGTCGGCGGCCTCTGCCAACCAACGAATCTCATAACCGTTTCGATGAGCTTGCTGAATCACAAACCCGGTAGAGGGAAAGTCATTTTCCGACAATACAATGAATCTTTTACCCTTTCGTCGCGGCAATGAGTGTATGACCTTACTCAGACCGCTGGAGATATTTACCTGCGGACAAAAGTCGCTAGCAAAGGCGTTGAACAGGCGTGCCAACGCCGATTTAAAATCATCGAAAACCGGCATCCAACGCGACCAAGCGTCGGGGTCGCCCTGCTGCCATGCTTCAAAAAAGCTGTGTTCAACGCAGCTGCGAGTCGAGCACGGCATACATCCCACCGAATGATTGAGTAAATAAATGCCATTGCGTGGCACGAACAATTCACTCGCAGCAGTTGTGATCTTTTTCACTATTAATTCTTTTGTCATAGCTTCGAATCAACGACGCCAAGAAATACTCCTTTCGACATATGCTCACCCTCCCTCAATGTGTCTTTAGACTTTGGCGCAAGCTGGCAATCTCACGATAGCGACTGGGAATATCGTCTCGCTCGGCCGCTGAGCGCATATCGCAGAGCTTGCGCAACCCTCTTAATAACACCGGAAGCGGCGGCCCACTGGCAGTCAAATCGAGGCGCGTCTCCATACCCTCTTCAGCCACCGGCCTTTCGATAAATTTTTGCACTAACTGCTCGTGGTGCTGAACAGCCGTTTCGCCGTGCGCATCGCAAACCTGAAGAAACATCCCCAAATTCTGCTGAAACCAGGGCTGCGCTGCATGGGTCTCGACATCGGCAAGAAAACCATTCAGTAAGCTTTCGCGGCGCATACAATCACGTAGTACCGCCTGGTCTTCAGGGCGCATAAATAGGAACTTGTCCACCAATAACTGGGAATAATAGGGATCGTCGCCGCGGCAAAGCCCCAACAACAAATCGATGACATTGATACCGGCGAAATCGCCCGCATTAGCGCCCCGATATTCGTGCAAGCCCACGCGATGGGGCTTGTAATAAGGGCGCACGCAATGGAAAAACCGCGATACATCAAGCTCGTTGAACAGTTGCGTGTTGTAGCCCACCACATCCCTCAAGGCATCTCGCGCATTTTTCAGTAAGTCATAGCTCACCGGGTGAGATACACCCAGTGGTAAAATGTGCCGCAGCGCCTCGGAGGCACGGATAAAGGCCATGACAGCACGGGTATTGAAGTCCAAAAATACGCGCTCATCGCCAAGACTAGTAAAGCTCTTGTAGGTCCCGTTTACGGCGTGATTGTGGGTTTCCAGATGGCTTGAGGCAAAACGAGGAACCACCCCCAGAGATGCCCCCAATTGCATCGCCAATGCCGATGCCTCCGCCAGTGGCGAACGGCTTTCTCTAGAAGGCTCGGTAAGCTCATGACGACGACAGGCAGCCATATAAAATCCCACATTACCCAGCAGGTCAAAGCCACTATCAAAACCCTCATCGGTATTCCCTTCACAGAGCAGGGGTACAATAAGGTCTTTCCCTGTGGATAACAGCTGTTGTTTTAGCTCGTCACCAATACCGCTAATATCCTCGGGCCTATCCTGAGCAAAATAAAGTGTTTCTAGCTCGGTATTAATAGCCTTAAATTCATTGCGGATCCAATCGTCAAACTGTTGTGCCAAAGGCGTCATACGCGCTGCTCTTCCATCCGGCCTAAAAACGCTATATTAGCAATATATTGCTAGTCGAATTGGTCAATAACGTCTAATATTTTATCCAAAAGCAGGACAAAACAAACCCAAACTCACAAAAAGCAGCATATTATGCCAAGTAATTTCGACAAGACGGATCGACTGATACTGTCAACCCTGCAAGAAGACGCCCGTATCAGTAATGCCGAACTGGCCGAACGGATAAACCTGTCACCCACGCC